>Ga0193752_1000098_pt1 | contig 121069 bp, 113 predicted proteins | sample H1c1metaG_FD_144924 | JGI IMG/M metagenome (GOLD analysis project Ga0193752, IMG submission 144924) | Soil microbial communities from a riparian zone of the East river system, Colorado, United States - H1c1 | ecosystem: Environmental > Terrestrial > Soil > Riparian zone | place: USA: East...
TCTCTAAAACGAGTTCCTTTATAAGTGCACCTGCCTTCTTCTTCCATAAAGTTATTAACAGAAAAAATGCTTTTAACACCCCCTGCACCCCCAGGTAGTAGTAATAGTATTTTGATAGTAAAAAGTCTTAGATTACAAACAAAGGTTCCTTTATTGCATCGCCATCGTGCGGACAACAAAATCAGTCAGATATTTCAATAATTCCAAAACTTAATTTATGAAATCTATTTTAATATTTCTCTTATTATTTTGTGTATTGAAATCCATATTCTCACAAACAACATACACATTTATTGGAAAAGGGCTTTGGACACAACAATCTAATTGGCATAATAACATCATCCCACCAACGCCGCTTCCATCTGCTTCAACTATTTATATATATCCATCGCCTGGCGATACCTGTATTTTGAACGTCAATCAGGCAATTAGCCAAGGCGCTACTTTAAATGTAGAAAATGCAATTTTTATTATTTCAAGTGGAAATGTCTTGAATGCAGAAGGAATTGTAAACATAAAAAAAAATGATTACGATGGTTTATTAATTTGTACCCAGGAATGGATGAGCAAAAATCTGGATGTTACCAACTATAGAAATGGTGATCCTATCCCACAAGTTAATAATCCTTTAGATTGGTCAAATCTAACAACCGGCGCTTGGTGCTATTATAACAATGATCCTGCAAATGGTGCTATATATGGTAAATTATATAATTGGTATGCTGTAAATGATCCGAGAGGATTAGCTCCTATTGGTTGGCATATTCCAACCTGGCAGGAATGGGTTACTCTTTCAAATTGTTTAGGAGGAGATGCAGTTTCAGGGGGTCCAATGAAAGAAACTGGCACAATACATTGGATAGCTCCAAATTCCGGTGCAACAAACCTTTCAGGGTTTGCTGCATTACCAGGTGGCTGGCGTGGCCAGGGAGGAGGATTTAGTAGTAAAGGCTTTCAGGCATACTGGTGGAGCAGTAATTTCTTTAGTTCCATTTTCCCGTGGGGTAGAATGTTAGAAAATACAAGTGCAATCGCTGGAGGTGGAGCAAATATTGAGACACATGGATTCTCAGTACGTTGTATTCTGGATTAATAAACCCTATACATAAAGTCACCTCCACCAACATTGGGTCATTCCGCTACTAATCTTCCGTCATTGGCTTGACCGAATATTGGCTTTGTAGTCATAAGAAAATTTCGTTCCTTTATCTGCATTATAAAAAAACGATCATTACTATGGCAAAACTAATAATGTGGAACGTCATTACCCTTGACGGTTATTTTGAAGGAGACAAAAGCTGGGACCTGGGTTTTCACGATACAATTTGGGGACAGGAAACGGAAAAGCTCAGCCTGGAACAATTGAACTCAGCAGAATTTCTTGTTTTTGGCCGCAAGACCTATGAAGGAATGGCTGCTTATTGGAAAACAGAGAAAGGTGAAATTGCCGAACTGATGAATAAAATACCAAAACTGGTCTTTTCCCGAACACTACAGTCGGTTGATTGGAATAATTCCACCTTAATTAAAGAAAATGCGTCTGCTGAAATTTCCAAATTAAAAGCCCGGGGAAACGGGGATTTGTATGTTTTTGGCAGCGCAAACCTTTCCGAAACATTTATTAACGACAATCTTTTTGATGAATACCGCATTGCTGTCGCTCCCGTGATCTTAGGGAGTGGCCATCCTTTGTTTCGCAAAGGAATGTCTTCAAGGAAACTGGCGCTTGTTTCTACGCAACAGCTTTCAATCGGGGGAGTTGTTTTAAAATACACAGCAGGAGATTAATTTATCGCGACAAAGCATCTATCCAGTATGAAGTATTGGCAGGATCTGTATCGTAACAAAATAAATGTTGAAGAAGTTTTAAAAAATAAATTATATGAGAAAAATAATCGTCTTATCCATGATCACATTAGATGGAGTAATGCAGGCACCCGGTGGACCTAAGGAAGATACATCAGGTGGTTTCAAATATGGCGGCTGGACTGCACCGTATGATGACGAAGCCTATGGTAAAGTGGTTCAAAAAGAGCTGAAACCTTCAGATTATCTTTTGGGCAGAAAAACATTTGGGATCTGGGCCGGCTACTGGCCTGAACATGGAGACATTTGGCCGGGTATTAATAAAGGCACTAAATATGTCTTTTCCAAACGCATGAAAAAATCGGACCCGATGATTACCGGGTGGAAAAACTCAGTACTAATAAAAAAAACGGCAGACATCAAAAAGCTTAAAAATTCAAAAGGCGCTGACATACAGGTTTGGGGCAGCAGTAAGCTCGTTCAACTACTGCTTAAGCATGACCTGGTAGACGAACTCAAACTCAAGATTCACCCATTGACCTTAGGCAAGGGAAAAAAGCTTTTTGACAATGGAACGATCCCGGCAGCTTTTACATTAGTGGAAAGCATCATTACATCAAAAGGAGTTGTTATTGCTTATTACAAGCGGGCCGGGAAAGTAAAGACAGGTACTGTTGGAGCTTAAGGAGAAATAAAATGAGAAAAAATAATTTCACGACGAAAAGCACGAGCCGCTAAAGGCGTATAATTTTAAGCCGGCAGTAAAAACTACCAGGCAAATTCAGCTATAGAAAAAAAATCCGAAAAGCCATGAGTACCCGGATCATAAATTACATTATGCGGACAATAGCAACGATAATCATTTGTCTTTTTTTTATTGGACCCATTTCCGGAAAGGACCCGGATAGCAGTTTGAAAATTTCCCATTTAACCGGTGACTTTTATGTTTTTACAACATATAATTATTATAAAGGGGACCGGATACCTGCAAACGGAATGTATCTTTTAACGAACAAAGGGGTAGTACTGTTTGATTCCCCATGGGACACCACGCAGTTCCAGCCCTTGCTGGATAGTATAAGGGTACGACACAATAACAGTGTAGTTATGTGCATTGCTACACATTTCCACGAAGACAGAACGGGAGGACTTGAATATTACAGGCAACAAGGCATCAAAACTTATACTACCAGGAAGACAGATGAACTTAGCAGGAAAAGAGACAAGAAAAGAGCCGAATTTTTAATTGACAAAGACACTGTTATTACGGTTGGCCAATATTTTTTTCAAACCTATTATCCCGGCCCGGGTCACGCCCGGACAATATTGTCATTTGGTTTGAGAAGGAGAGGGTGCTTTACGGTGGCTGCCTGGTAAAAAGTGTTGAAGATAGTGATCTTGGTAATCTGGGAGATGCCAGCGTAGCAGGTTATTCAACAACAATAAAAAATGTTCAGGAAAAGTGTAAAAAAATAAAATACATCATTCCGGGGCATAACGACTGGACAAACACAAAGTCATTGGAACATACTTTAAAAATGGCACAGGAACTCAAACAAAAAAATTAGGACAACCAACGTATGGCTTTAAGAAAGTAGTTTTAAAGAAATAAACCGCCTATAATTTAAAATAGCAACATGAGTCAAAAAATTAATTCCATAAGACCATTTATTGGCGCTGAGAACTTCGGTCTGTCCAGGAATTTTTACAAAGACCTTGGGTTCCAGGAAAGCGTTTTGTTTCCTGCTATGTCTTATTTCTCGAAACAGGGATTTGGCTTCTATTTACAGGATGCTTATGTGAAAGACTGGATAGATAATACCATGGTCTTTTTGGAAGTTGAAAATGTTGAACAGTATTGGAATGAGCTTTTGACTTTGGAGCTGACAAGTAAATATAAAGGAGTAAGGCTAACCCCGGTCCGGCATGAGCCCTGGGGAAAAGAGTGTTTCCTGCACGACCCATCGGGGATCCTTTGGCATTTTGGGGAGTTTTTTAAAAAGCTATCTTAAACAGTCAGCGGAAAACTTTCCCTTACTTTTGTTTACGCAAATACCAGGCACCCGCAAATGAACCCAACAACAACGGCATTAACCGCATTATTTAACAGGATACCCCGGAGGCATACCATAGAAAATATAAAGGATATTAACGGCATCATAACTGAATATGAAAGCCTTTTAATACAAATAGAAGCGGTGAATACCTACTATGAAAAAAATATACCGGTATTTTTTGATGACCTTGATGAAGTAAGGGCCACGATAAAAAAATCGACAGACAATAAAGCGTCTAAAAAAAGCAAGGACAACTTTTTCGATGAAGGCTCGGGTAAATTAAAAGACAGCATGCAGGCATTAATGGCCATTTATGATGATGGAGATAAAACCTAAATCCCGGCGTGTTAAGAATCAAAATTGCTCAAAATTAAAAAATAAGAATAACATGGAAGCACAAATATCAATAGTGGCCTACAAGCCAAAACCCGGCAAGGCGGAAATATTAAAACAGCTAATGAGAGAACATCATGCAGTTCTTAAAGGACAGGGCCTTGTAACCGACAGGGCTTCTATCATGATGGAAGCAAAAGACGGAACGATCATCGAAGTGTTTGAATGGAGATCGCAGGAGGCTATACAAATTGCACATTCCAATCCTGCGGTAATGGCAATGTGGGAAAAATATGATGGAGCATGTGATTATATTCCTGTGGGGCAGGTTGAAGAGGCCGCAGGTTTATTTTCAGGGTTCAAACCTTTTGACTAAAGAACGATCATAGCTGGTATTTGTATGACCCGGTAGCTTTACACGCCTATATAGTTTTAATAAACATTTGTATCTTTATTATAACACATTTAAATCCTTAATAAATGGTAAAGAACTGGGAAAGATCGGACCTGCAGGTTTTTTGGGGTGAAGTAGCGCCCCGTGATCATGTGGTGCAGGTGTATGAGAGCGAGAAAATATTTTTAGATTCCCTCGAAGGTTTTATTGGCTCCGGTATCCTTGCAGGCGATAGCGTGATCATTATTGCAACGCAGGAACACATTATTAATATGGACAGGCGCCTGAGGAAACAGGGCTTTGATACCGATCTCTTATCATCAACTGATCAGTATATACCGCTTGAGGCGAATGAAATGCTTTCCAGGTTCATGAGAAATGACTGGCCGGATGAAAAATTATTCTTTGAACTGATAACTGATCTTCTAAAAAGGGTACAACAAAAGAACCGCAGGATCCGTGCATTTGGTGAAATGGTTGCCATCTTATGGCAGCAGGGTCTTAATGGTGCTACGGTACAACTGGAAAATTTATGGAATGAACTTCATAAAAAAGACCAGTTCTCTCTTTTTTGTGCCTATCCAAAAATTGGTTTTACGCAAGACATGCACGCTTCACTTGAAACCATATGCTGTGCACATACAAAGGTTATTGACGGAAGCCCTAAACCTTCAACAGAGATCTATTATAAGATCGCTAATTAAAGTTTTTCCGGAGCTTTTGTTTTCCATTTCCCACTCCTGAGGTAAATAAACGAAATAATAAAGATGCTGAACCAGTAAACCAGTTCATTGCTCCAGGCCATGGCAAGCGATACATACTTCACTTTTATAAAATACCAGGTATATACAAGATAAATGGTGATGGCAATTATTTCAATGAGCAGGTTCATTTTTGTTTTGGCGGTACCCGTAACGCCATTGAGCCATACATTGGCAACACTCATGAACATTAAGCCGATACTAACGACACGTAATACAGGGATACCCTGTTGCACAAATTCCGGTCCCTGGCCAAATACGCCAAAGAATGTTGTTGGAAAAATATTTACCAGCAGGCACATGAAGAAACAGAACCCAATACTCAATAAGGTAATTTTATTTATGGCCTGAATTACTTTGTCCTCTCTCTTCTGACCCATCAGGTTACTCACCATAACATTACAGGTACTGGCAAATGCCCAAACAAATACACCTGTTAGTCCAAATACATTACGCATAGTATTACTGATGGCCTTGGCCGTTTCGTCGTGCAGGCCTTCGATCAAAATAAAAAATACCAGCCAGGTAGTAACACTTATCACATACTGGAGCATAAGCGGCGCAGATATCTTTAAGATCTGTTGGGTGATCACTTTATCGTAAGCAAAGCTTTTTAATAACCCATATTGTTTCTTTAACCCTGTTCTGAATAAAACAATGAGTACTACGATCATGCCTACAAATTCGGCGATGACAGAAGCAACGGCAGCCCCGTTAAATCCCAGCGCAGGAAATCCAAAGCGGCCTTTGATGAGCAGGAAATCCAATAAAATATTTACCCCGGCTTCGAAAATAAAGCCGATCATTAAATAGCGGCTGTTAAGCGATCCTACCAAAAAAGCATTTCCCATTTGAAACAGGTACAAAAAGGGGAGGCCCATTATCCTGATCTTTAAAAAACTTATTTCCTCAGGATAGGCCCTGGGATCGGCAACCTGTTTCAAAATGAATGGAGCAATGAACCAGGTAATTAAAATTCCCGCCAATGCGAACTGCAGGCATACCCTGATGCCCTGGGCAAGTATGGTCTTAAATGCTCCCGGGTCATCGCTTCCGGCATAACGGGAGAAAACTGCCTGCAGGGCGTTGTTCAATCCATGGCCGGCCACTGCGAAGATCAAATAAAAAACACCTGTTATCCCTGCATTGCCCAATGCTTCGGTACTCAGGTTTCCCAGGAATATGCTGTTGGTAAGCATATTGATCTGCGGAATGAGTATCGCCAGTGTAATGGGTAAAGCAATAGACAGTATTTGTTTATTGGTAACCTTAACTTTTAAATCTTTGATTGCGGCTGTACTTTCCATAAAGTCAGCAAAATTATCTTATTTTGCCTCCCCAAACGCAGAATTTGATCCCATCATTCAATATACAGGCACCGGTAACAGATAGCAGTACGGCGCAATTATTTATAGAAGCAGGCCCAATGGGCATTTCCATCTTCATACTGGATAATGACAATTACTTCCGGAATGTACTCATCTATTCATTTCCTGTAGAAATGCAGGCAGCGGAATTTACAAAAGAGATCAAAAGGATTTTACAAACTGAAGACCTCCTGCAAAAGCAATATAAAAGAACGAATATCTTCTGGTCATTCCCTGAAAGTATTTTAGTACCGCCCGGATTTACGGATCGTGATACCAATAGTGAAATGCTGAGCCTGGTCTATGGTGATGCAAGCGGCGGAGTGGTGAAAAATGATTTTTTATATAAGCATAACCTGCACAATGTTTACCGGGTGCCGGTAAGCATACATGATATTTTCTCCGCTCAATTTTCATCAGGTAGCCAAACCCATCAATATTCTTTACTGGTTGACAGGAAGCCGGGTGATGGCAATGAGTTGTTTGCTGTTTTTTATACGAACAGTTTTACCGTGATGCTGCGCAGCTCAGGTGCTTTACAGGTTGTACAAAGTTTTACGTACAGTAATCCTGCAGATGCGGCTTACCACCTGCTGAATGTTTGTCAAAGTTTCGGGGTTGCTCCTGGTTCTGTTACACTCCATATCAGCGGGCTTGTAGATGAAAGCTCGAACCTGTATGCCGCTATTTATACTTATTTTTTAAATACCCGTTTTGATGAATTGCCCGGCAATTTTGAATACCGGGAAGAAATAAAGGCCCATCCCCAACATTTTTTCAGTCATTTATTTGCTTTAGCCGCATGCGTATAATCAGTGGCATACATGGGGGCAGAAGAATAAACCCGCCTGCTAACATGCCGCATACAAGGCCAACGACAGATATTGCAAAAGAAGGCTTGTTCAATATCCTGCACAATAATCTTGAAATAGATGCTTTAAAAACACTCGATCTTTTTGGGGGTACCGGCAGCATCAGCTACGAATTAGCCAGCAGGGGAGCGGTGGATATTACCATCGTGGAGAAAGATAATAAGATGTATGATTTTATTAAGAAGACATCGGCAGAACTCGGCTTTGAAAATTTTAACGTGGTAAAATCGGATGTGTTCCGGTTCATAGAAACAACAGCACAAAAATATGACCTGGTCTTTGCCGGTCCGCCATATGCACTAACTACCATTGATGACCTGCCGGTGAAAATTTTTGAGAAGGACATCTTAAACCCGGGAGGCTGGTTCGTACTGGAACATACGCCAAGAAATGATTATAAAAAATTCCCTCATTATAAAACAGAACGGAACTACGGCACTACCATCTTCTCTATCTTTGTGAATAGTTAAGCTGTTATAAGTTATAAGTTATAAGTTATAAGTTATAAGTTAGGAGTTAGGAGTTGAGAGTTAGCAGGAACTTTAGCCATTATACTCTACGGATTAACTAATTAACAGATTAACGGATCAACCAATTAACTATTTGTATTGAAAAAATTAAGATACCTCTTACTGCCTGTTTCATTCCTCTACGGCACCATCATATGGTTTCGCAACTGGCTGTTCGATAAAAAAATTCTCAAATCATCTTCTTTTAACTTTCCCATAATTTGCGTGGGCAATTTAGCTACGGGCGGCACCGGTAAAACACCCATGACAGAATATTTGATCCGCCTTTTAAAAAATGATCTTAAGATCGCGACCTTAAGCAGGGGATATAAAAGAAAGACCAGGGGCTTTGCCATTGCCGACGAAAATACAACAGCGCTGGAGATAGGGGATGAGCCGATGCAGTTCCATAAAAAATTCCCGGGCATTATTGTTTCTGTTGGAGAAGAAAGGCTGGAAGCCATACCGCATTTACTCCACCACCAACCGGCACCACAGGTCATCATTTTAGATGATGCATTTCAACACAGGCAGGTGAGGGCAGGACTCAATATTTTACTTACCGATCATGCTAATTTATATACAAGGGACCAGGTGTTGCCCTCCGGAGATCTGCGTGATGTACGGAGCAGCAGCAAAAGAGCAGGGATCATTATTGTTACAAAATGTAAACCGGGTCTGTCTGAAAAAGAAAAAACATCCGTTATTACTGAAATTGATCCTGCAGCAAGTCAATCCATTTACTTTACAACAATCGTTTACAGCAATCCTTACCATCTTTTTAGTAAGGAAGAGCTAAGCATTACAAAAGACATTTCAGTACTGATGGTATGTGGCATAGCAAAGCCCGGGCCATTAAAAGAATATCTCGCGGGCCATGTGGATAGCTATGAGATCCTGCGCTATGCGGATCACCATATTTTCAACAGTGATGACCTGCAGGACATAAAGCAGCGATTTGAAAAAATGAAAGGCGGGAAGAAGATCATCCTCACCACTGAAAAAGATGGTGTGCGGCTTGCCAAGTTTGAAAGCGAGTTAAAAGACCATCCTGTTTACGTGTTGCCCATTCAACATTCCTTTTTATTTAATGGCGCAGGTGAATTTGAAGATAAGGTAAAGGCATTCATACAATCGTTTCAATAAATATTTTTATCTTCTCATCCTTCTATTTATAAGTCTTTATTACTTTTTTTCTCAAGAAAGCTGTTAAAATTCCCCATAATAATTGGTTACTGAATTTTATTTTGTGAAGGGCTCTTACAGGTGACAGCTTTTTAAAAGCTGTCACCTGTAAACAACATTTTTGCAATATATTTACCCATGCGATTGCTTATTTTCTTACTGGTTCTTTCAACTGCCTGTTTTGGCCAGCAGCGGCCCAATATCATTTACATCATGAGCGACGACCATGATGCCGATGCCATCAGCGCCTACAATAAAAAATTTATAAATACGCCGGCACTTGACCGTATTGCAAAAGAAGGCGTATTGTTTAACAGGAATTTTGTTGGCAATTCTATCTGCGGGCCTGTGAGAGCTACACTCTTAACGGGTCAGCATTCGCATAAGAACGGGATGAAGGATAACCGCACCAGGTTCGATTCTTCAAAGATCACCATGCCGAAGCTGATGCAGCAGGGCGGTTACCAGACTGCCATCGTAGGCAAATGGCATTTGCATTCTTATCCAACCGGCTTTGATTTTTGGAAAATAGTGCCGGGGCAGGGCTTATACTTTGAGCCAAGAATTATTTCAATGAAGGGCGATACCAGCACTTATCATGGCTATGCAACTGATGTGATCACCGAAGAAGCCATCAAATGGCTTGATAACAGGGACATGAGTAAGCCATTTTTACTGCATCTTCACCACAAAGCACCACACCGCTATTTTTTTGCACCGCTAAAATACATTGAGCAGTATCATAACAAAATATTTCCTGAGCCATCTACGCTTTACGTGGATACTGCAGGTCATGGTACGGCATGGCGACTGCAAACAATGAGCATCCTGCACGATCTTAAGCTCTGCAGTGACCTGAAAGTTGATCCAAAATATTTAATGGACATCCCGGAACTAAAACCCGATTCGGCTGATATTGTTTATTACAATGCGATCTTTAACCGCATACCGGAACCCGGCAGGAGCAGCATTAAAAAGATCTATGAAGAAAGAGGGAAATTGTTGCAGCAATTGAGGCCAAAGGGAAATGAGCTTTTAAAATATAAATACCAGTGGTACATGCAGGACTATATGGCCTGCGTTGCTTCTGTTGATGAGAATGTTGGAAGGGTGCTGGATTATCTCGATAAGAATGGCCTTACCAAAAACACGCTGGTGATCTATACCGGTGACCAGGGAATGTACCTGGGTGAGAACGGCTGGTTCGACAAGCGCTTTATGTATGATGTATCCATGCAGGCGCCGTTGATGATGCGCTGGCCCGGCCATATCAAACCAAATTCTGTAAATACAAATATGACGCAGTCCATTGACTATGCACCAACAATACTTGATGCTGCAGGGATAAGTGTACCGGGGTTTATGCAGGGACTAAGCCTCGTGCCCACGATTACCGGCAAACAAAAGATCATACCCAGGCATAATCTTTACTATCATTTTTATGAATACAAGGCAGACCATACCGTGCTACAACATCTTGGTATAAGAGGAGAAAGATATAAGCTCATTTATTTCTACACCGTAAATGAATGGGAATTGTATGATCTTAAAACTGACCCGGGTGAACAAAAGAATCTTATCAAGTCAGCAGCTCACCAAAAAATATTTTTGGACATGAAAGAGGAATTGATAAAACTGCGACAGCAATATGATGATCATGAGAAAGCCGGCGAACTTAATTAAATAAAGGCTGGTGCCCCCGAAGGTTTTTGTATTTTACAACGTCTAACTAAAAACCAGCACCCCATTTGACAGAACAGGAATTGCTTTCTGGCCTCCGGAACGGAGAGGAACCTGCATTTAAGGAATTGGTGACTCAATTCAGGGATAAGGTATTTAATACCGCCCTGGGCTTATTACAACATCACGCCGAAGCTGAAGATATAGCCCAGGAAGTTTTCATACAGGTTTACCGGTCCATCGAAAAATTTAAAGGCGATTCAGCATTATCTACGTGGATATACCGCATCACGGTAACAAAATCACTTGATCACCTAAGGACCAAAAAGAGAAAAAAACGCTTTGGTTTTTTAAGCAGCCTCTTTGGTGAAGATAACCGGCTCATTTATGAACCTGCAGACTTTGATCATCCCGGTGTGCAACAGGAGCGAAAGGAAGATGCCGCCATACTTTTTAAAATGATCAGCCTGTTGCCCGAAAATCAGCAAACCGCATTCATCTTAAACAAGGTAGAAGAACTTAGTTACCGCGAAATAGCCGCCATTTTAAATACTTCCGAACCGGCTGTAGACGCTTTGCTGCAGCGGGCCAAACAGAATCTGCGAAAAAAATTATCAGGATTACCGCCATAGCACCGAAGGTTTTCATAAAAAACAGCATCTAAACTAATAACCTTAAATTTTTAAAGGTGGAAAAACACAGCATTGAAAAGATAATGGACAGTCTCGCCGGGCTTAAAAAGGCGGAAGCGCCGGATTATTTTTATACCAGGCTAAGCGGCAGAATGCAAGATGAAACGGAACCGGTAAGAAAACCATTCTTGCTGATTCGCCCTGCTTTTGTTACGGCTGCGCTTTCACTTGTATTGATCCTTAATATTATTTCTTTAATGAGAACCGGTAAAGAAAACACGGGTTCAAACAAGCCTGCAACCATCGAAGCCTTTGCAGAAGCATATAATATGAACGCTGTATCTGTTTATGAATAAACTTATAACATGAACAACCTTGCAAATAACCGCTGGCTTTCTGTTTTGATATTGGTTCTGCTCACAGCTAATATCGTTACACTTGCTTTATTGTGGACGCAAAATAAAAATGATAAAGGACCAGGTCAATTACCCCAGCCGGGAGGACAGGTATTTGAATTTCTTACCAACGAATTGAAACTGGATGCAGGCCAGCAGGAAGCGTATAAAAAATTAAGAGAGGAACACCAGGCGGGTATAAAGAATATCCGGGATGATCAAAGAAAAGCGAAGGAAGCATTATTTGAATTATTAAAGCAACCCAATGTCCCCGATTCTGTGATACATGCATACAGCAGCAGGGCAGCAGCGCCGGATCAGCAATTGGATGAATTCACCTTCAGGCATTTTCAAAAACTGAGGGCGATATGCAGCGCCGGGCAGCAGAAAAAATTTGACGAAATCATACAGGATGCATTGAGGCGTATGGCACCACCAAAACATATGGGGCCTCCGCCGGGAAGGGGTGGGGGTGATGGTCCGCCACCAGGTCAATAACTAAACCAAAAACTATAAAACAACATACATGAAAAAAATACCAGTCACCATGGGTTCGATCCTTTTTGGTTTATTAGCATTGATCTTATCCTGTTCAAAAAGCAGTACGGATACAGGCAGCGGCGGTACAACTACAGTACCTGCAGTATTCAGTAAGTTCAACTCAACCGTTACTACTTCCGTTGAAGGAAATTTTGTTGTGCTTAAATCAAATGGATTGCCCGAACACAAAAGTCCGTACTATATGGGTACAACCTGGGCTGCTACTTTGTATGAGGCATATAATGGCACGAACCCTTCCTTCGCATTAAATCCTAATCGCATTGCATCCCAAAACCTGACCTTCAAAATTCCTATAAATCCTGCTTTGAATGCAATACACGAGGCAACACCGCTTGGGCCTATAGGTATTTCTATAAATGGTGTTCCTATATTCAATCAGTATGCAGGCCCTGCACAGCCATTGACCAACGAGATAAATTCATTTGACCAATATAATGGCCATCCCCAACAGACAGGCCAATACCACTACCACGTGGAGCCGCTTTATACCACGGCATTAAAAGGTAAGGAAGCATTGATAGGTTTTTTGCTGGATGGATTTCCCCTGTACGGGCCAAAAGAGAACGGTGTTACGCTCACCAGCGCAAACCTGGATGCTTATCATGGACATACGTCTGTAACGGCAGATTATCCCAATGGCATTTATCATTACCATATCACCGCTGATGCACCATACATTAACGGCAGCGGATTTTATGGCAGCAAAGGTACAGTAACACAATAAGATGACAAATAAGCTACAAGCTGCAAGCCACAAGGGAGTAAATTTTTTAAATAGAACTGTAGGCTATTTGGCCAGGTTTATAATAAAATACTTCACCCCTGGAGTTTTTCCTCTTGTACTGGTATGTTGTTTAGGGGCTTGCCGGCAAAAGCAGCCTGACCAAACTTCAATAGCTAAAAATGAAAGCCTTCCTTATTATTCATCAGCTGATTTTACGCCGGTGTGGATAGGGAAGGGGAGTGGCCGGCTGGATACGCTGCATAGTATCCCCGCCTTCTCATTCACCGATCAAAACGGCAATAACATTTCTGAAAAAAATGTAGCCAACAAAATATATGTGGCCGATTTCTTTTTTACAGCATGCCCGGGCATTTGTCCAAAGCTTGCCAGGAATTTAAAGATCGTGCAGGATGCCTTTGCAAATGATGACGAGGTTTTATTATTGTCGCATTCGGTAACACCTGATAAAGATATCCCCGCGGTATTAAAAAGATATGCAGCAAATTATTCCGTAATAGATTCCAAATGGTATTTGCTAACCGGTAATAAAGATGCTATCTATAACATTGCCCGTAAATTTTATTTTGCTGATGAGGACCTGGGTATGCAAAGGAACAGCAATGATTTCCTGCATACCGAAAACATGCTTTTAATAGATAAGCACCGGCGGATACGTGGCGTGTATAAAGGAACATCTGCTGCAGAAATGAATAATATCATAGCAGACATCAAAAAACTAAAAGAAGAAAAATATTGAAAATTTGTATCTATATATTATTGAGCATTCCCTTTTTTTCCTGCCGGGAGAATATAAGATCAGTAACCACAAATATTCCGGCCATTAGTATTTCTTCCGGTGATACCGCATTGCATCTTGTGAACGGAACATGGTTTTATAAAAATGATTCCATGTTTACAGGCATCATAAAAGAATTTTATCCTGACGGGGCAGTAAGATCCCTGCAAAGGCTGGAGAACGGTAAGCAACAGGGATATACAGAAACTTATTACAATGATGGTGGCCCTGAAAGCCGGCGCTGGTATAGCAAAGGAGAGAAGGACAGTGTTCACACAGGCTGGTGGCCAAATGGCAATAAAAAATTTGAATACCATTTTACCAATGGTAATTACAATGGTCTGTTTACCGAATGGTACCAAAGCGGCAAAATGATCCAGCAGGTTGTTTATGATAACGGCAAAGAAATTTCCGGCAAAGGCTGGAGGGAAAACGGAAAACTTTACATGAGTTTTGTGATGAAGGAAGGGAGACGGTATGGATTGTTCAATGCCAATTTGTGTTATTCAGTCAAAGAATGATTTGAAAATTTGAAGATTTGAAGATTTGAAAATTCTTTAGATCACAGGCATTCTGCATTTCCATCTTCAAATCTTCAAATTTTCAAATCGGCTCGGCTCATCTTCAAATTATCTTGCTATCTCTATCTTAACTTTTTTATTCTTTATCTTTTCATTCTTTATCAGTTCCAGTACAGCGCCAACTTTTATTTTACGCACGGCTACAAAACTAAAGAAGTCTTTTACCTCAATGATACCAATGTCTTCTTTTTTCAATTCGCCTTTTTTGGAAAGAAAGCCAACGATATCGATCTTATTCACTTTATCTTTTTTTCCTGCGGCGATAAACAGGGTGCTCCATTTTGGCTTTTCCGGTAAGGGATAGCTTTCTGCGAGCTCAATATTCTCAACATCGGAAATGTATTGCGGCAATTCTTCTTCCGCAGATAAAATTAAAATTGATGTACCGGTGGAATCCATGCGTGCCGTTCGCCCGTTGCGGTGTGTAAAAACGTCTTCGGTGGCAGGTAAGTGGTAATGAATGATGTAACGGATGTTTGGAATGTCGAGCCCGCGTGAAGCAAGATCAGTTGTAACAAGCACATTGGAAGTACCATTCCTGAATTTGCAAAGGGCGCTGTCTCTTTCCTGTTGCTCCATGCCGCCGTGGTAGAACACGTTCACAATACCTTTATCACTTAATATATTGCTGGTGCGCTCAACAGATTCCCGGTGATTACAAAATACAACACTTGAGCGGTTGCCCAGGTAACAGATGAGGTTGAAAAGCGTATTGGCCTTGTCCTTGTCCTCGCTGAAAACGGTTTTTATTTCAAGTGAGGTTGCTGCTGTATCCGTCTCTGCTAAAAAATTAAGACGAACAGGTTCTTTGATACCAATAAAATCCGGGATGGGCACGGCTTCAGTTGCCGAAGTAAGAATTCTTTTGCTTAAATTTTTTATTGAGCCGATGATAAAGGACATTTCCTCGGTAAAGCCCAGCTCCAGTGATTTATCAAATTCGTCCAGCACCAGGGTCGTTATATTGTCCAAAGAAAAATTATTCCTGCGGATATGGTCCGCCAGGCGGCCGGCAGTGCCTATAATTACGGCAGGAGCCTGTTTTAAATTATTCTCCTCGGTTTCCCGCTTGTGGCCGCCATAGCAAAGCGTTACCTTATAACCGGTTCCCATTTTGCGAAATACATCGTCGATCTGTATGGCCAGCTCACGGCTCGGAACAATTATCAAAGCCTGTACATTATTGATCTCCGGATTTAAAACCTGGACCACCGGTAATAAAAAAGCCAGGGTTTTACCTGAGCCGGTGGCCGATAATAAAATGGTATTCTCATTTTTCCCGATCGTATCTATGGAAGCCTGCTGCATCGGGTTGAGTTCTTCGATGCCGAGGTTGTTTAATATAAGGGGCACATTAATATCTTGCATAACGGCAAAAATACGCTTAGTTGGGGGGATGGGCTAATTAACCCCGGAGCCTGTTACTTATATTTGGCAGCTAAGGCCTCACAGCCTGTCTTTCTTAATGAGCTGCCATTATAATTTATAGATGCAGGATCAACGAAGTAAGCGGTATCACCCCGGATATTCATTTCCCCAATACCACGGACCAGGGAACCATCCTGCTCTTTAAAATAGACCTCCATTACGCTTTTCATTCCTTCTGAAGCAAAGGAATAGTGCAGTTTCAGCACATTGTCCCTTAGTTCTCCCTTAACGGTTCCCGTGCTGCCGTCTTTTTCGTAATTGTCAAAACTAAGCCTGCCGGTTATGGTATTGCCGTTTTGCTGAAGGCTGGCGGCAAATGTATCCCGGCCCAGCACTCCCATATAACAGCCGGCGACCGGGCCGGCATCATTAGCGGGTTTTGCAGGAGCCGTAACGGCTGCAGAATCTGTTTGGCTGTTCTTGTTTTCTGAGCGATCCTCACAGGCGGCCATCATCACCAGGCTGATCATTAGCAAATATGTTCTCATTTTCCTTTTTGCTTAGTATATAAATAATTATGCCAGTAATAATTGCAATATCCCGGGTTCCCGCAATTTTCGTCTGCAGAATTTCTTTCCGGCATTTTGTAGCAATTTTTACAAGGCTGATAAAATTGCTACATAAACCCGTTGACAACCAGCAATGAGAAAAAGACTGCGGAGCATCGGCCTGGAAGACCGGCGAATAAACACCATCATGGTTGGAGCCAAATAGGAACCAGGCATAATAACAATAAACACGACCCGGATCTATTTTTTTATAAATGCATGGTTATAGACCTTCCCATCTGCAGCCTGGAATTGTATCATATATTTTCCCGGAGGAAATGCTGATACGCTGATATCCTGCCTGCCTGGCTTTGCATTTTGTTCAAACATCTTTTTTCCATGAAAATCATAGATAAGAATATTGCCTGTATTTGTTGTTACTGCGTTTACTTCAAGCATGAGTATTTGAGCCACCGGGTTTGCAATGACCCTGACCGGGCTTGCATTGGTAAACTTCACATACAGTATTGGAGAATAGGTAATAGTTCCGTTAAGGTCAACCTGCTTAAGCCTGTATTGGTTAATATATCCGGGCGCATTATCAATAAAACTGTATTGCGTTACTGCATTGTTAACAGCAGGCAGAGCTTTTACATTTCCTATAGCAATAAAATTATTTCCGTCGCTGCTTCTTTCCACAATAAAATGATCTGTATTGGGTCCGCTTGCCGTATTCCATTTCAGCTCAACCGTTTTACTATTAACGGAGTAAGAAAAGTCTGAGATGCCGACCGGTACCAGTACGCATGGATTAATGATACCGATCGTGGCAGGAATGACAGAAGCATTCCATGTACTACTTCCATCAGGCAAACGATATCTTCCGCAAAAAGTAAGCGAATTGCCCACCGGTGTGTCTCCATCTTCAACTACAGAAAATTGTTTTGTTTGCCCAAACAAAGGTGTATGGTCTATTGAAGTGACCCCCGAGGAATTATATAAAAATTCACTGGTAACCTGTGATGTATTTGTAATAAATTCAATTCTCCCGCTATCAGCAAGGCTTTCATTAGCCGGAAAAAGATAATAGTAATAGGTATTACCGCTTTCAAAAAAGGATTGCATGCCCGTTCTTGGCAGGGTCTTATATAATACGCCGAGATGGTCATAGAACAGGGCGGTTTGGAATGCCCAGGAGGCTAATGAATGCTGGTGCACTTCAAGGTATTCATTCACGTCAGCACCTGCATTATTATAATGTAATTCGGTTACGATGCAGGGCCAGTCGCCTTCATAGGCCGGTTGTATAAGCGCCAGTTCATCAAGCGATAACCCTGAGTTATAAACCCAGTTCATCAGGTCAGGGTGATTTATATCAGCAAGAAAATTATAGTTCTGCCTCCTGTTTATATCCCTGGCCATTTTATCGGCGCCGCTTTGCTGCATTAAATAACCGGCTGCGCAATAGGTATTTAATTTATCGATGAAATATGGTTGCCGGCCCATATGCTTATCATTAACGGGGAAAATACCCCTGATCCGGTAAGCATGCAATGTATTGAGGTTGGTTTCCCTGTTTTTTTTCTGCAGCGCTGTTAATCCGTTTGGATTGCGTTTTCTTAACAGTTCTTCGGTTTGTTGTAAATGGAATTGTAATAATTGCTGTTCCGTAAGTGGCTTTGCCGGTAAACAAAATAATGCGGGATCAATATCTGTATGATCTTTCCATGCGGCATTCACGGATCTTAACTGATCAAAAGCTGTTTGCTGTGCGTAAACAACCGCCGGGTTCAATAATATTGAACTGAGCAGCAGTATGGATAATTTTGGCAGAAATGATCTCATGGTGGATTAGATTAGTAATACAAAAGTATTCTATTAAATAAGAATCCCCGGCATGAATAAGCCAGGGATTGGGTTTCAGAGGAATTTCTTTTTCAAATATACTATATTTTTGCCTATAATGTTGTCTGTCAATATGTTAAGTAGGTTAGCTAAGAGCAGGGCGTGTCGCTGGATTTGTGGAGTATTTAAGAAAAAAGATAACGGAGTTTCGCTTTGCAAAAGCGAGGATACTAATGAAACCAATGATACTTCCAGTATAGTTCTACCAAAGCGTAAATTGCTTGAGCAAGAGTTCCGAGACAAACGAAGATTGTTAGCAACATCAAAATCTTTTGGTTTGCCCTGGCTTTCTGTTCGATTCTTTCCAACCGAATATTTTCGGCGTTCAACAAAAGACGTTCTCCTGCGTAACCGTCAGAAGCCTTAAAAACTGAACCTTCAAAGGTTATCTTGTAGCTTATAAATTTTTCCTGTGCGCCTACACCAAGCCTGTCGGGAACGAAGGATTCAACTTCATCTGCATACTCGTCTTTTTTTAGTTTGTTTAGAATTAAGCGCACTTGCTGGAAAGTCTCGGGCTTGGTATCAAGTTTGAGTTCCTTTTGAATTTCCTGTATTGACTTGGAAAAGTTCTGTAATATGCCTAAGACCTTATCAAGTTGCTGAATAGGCGGTAAGGTTGTAATGTCCTCCATAAACTTCGCTGGAATCCTCGCTCCGGAGTGGCAAGGGGTTTTCTTAAATACTCATGTAGGCAATGTGTGCCTATTTACACATATTGCAAATTATAGGGTCTTTTCATTACCTATGCAGGCAAGTTGCGATTTTTCTCGTTTATTGACAAATAAAGTTTTACGGAAAAATCGCAACTTGCCTGCACGGCATTTTAAACTATATAAAATGAAAAGTCCTATAATTAATGTTATGTTAAGTAAGCGCACCCGTAATTGTATTTAATGTGCCCCTGCCACCTTAGAGCGAGGATTGTTTCGTAGATTGTAGCGTATGGATGAGAAACAAAAACTGCTGCTCAAATTCTTTTCGCAACATCCAAATCAAACTTTTGATGAAGACGATTTGCCAGAAGATATCAAAATTCATTTTGATGTAGGTATGGAATTACCTGACTGCCTGTACCAGCTACAGTTAAGGCAGTTAATAAAAACAGATAGATTAGGTAATCGTTATTCAGCAACCCCATCTGGAATTTCATTAATAAGACAAATAGAGCCAATGACAGAGATTGATAAGATGAATTTATTGCTAAAGCAATTAAATACCAAAAAGGAAGGCGAATGCCATCATTTAGATGAGTTGTCAAAAGCCACAAGCTTTGACCTAATTACAATTGATGTAATTGGTCATAAAATTCACGATAAAGGGGATTGTGATTACCATCATCATTGCGTTTCTATAACAGGGCCAGGAATTTATACCGCAATGAATGGCGGTTATAAAGAGGATTTGCCGGTACCTTTCATGCACGTGGTAAACGACCACTCCACAACGATAACAGGCCACGGCAACGTAGTTGCGCCAAACAATCTAGGAGAAATAAAAACTAAAGTTGAAAAGAATGTAGAGGATAAGGAAACAAAGCAGCTTAATAAGGTCAATGTTAAATTGAGCAAGCGCAATATTTATGTAGGATTAATAGCAATAGTCGTAATGATAATATTAGGGTTATGGCAACAAGGATGCATAGGGTAACCCTTTTATAAAAAATCTGCTCTCGTAATTGCTCTTTTGACATACCTTTGGCATGTCAAGTAACATGTATTTTTTAAGGGGACTTGCACTCCCCTTTTTTATTATGTTTTACTTTTTACGCAACTTTGCAAGTTGCCACTCCGTGAGCTTCGCATTAAATCCAAAAACTTATCCCCTTCGCTTCGGGTTGTCAGGAAAATTTACAACCCTCGCTACACAGCCCCAACTTACGGTTAACATAACATAGCCTTATACTCGAACCGTCAGCTTTCTTCATATTGTCGCTCCTTACGTCGCTTTTTGCATTCGCCTGTTGCGATTTTTCCGCTCTCTTTTATTGATTAATCAATTGACCGTGAAAAATCGCAACAGGCGAATGTCGGTGCTAACGGTTAAGTATAAGGTAATTTTATGTTAAACAGGCGCACCCGTAATTGTATTTAATGCACCCCTGCCACCACATAGCGGAGATCATATAGTAGATAGTTGACTACGACAACGATGCAACTATTTTCTAAAAAGGCTCCCTCTTTGTAAGTACTAAACCAACAAGGCATGAAGAATCTGCAAGACATTGATACAAGGGCTTTGCTCGCCATGCTCGCACGCTATGTATCTACCTACGGCAAATTAATGCGTGATGGCACCAAAGATGAAGTTGAAGAATGCAAGGCCACTATGGTTGCCATCCAGGACGAATTAAATCTCCGAAAGCAGGCTGAGAATAATTAAGGCAGGATTATCCCCTCATTCGCCTGTTGCGATCTTCCGCTCTCTTTTATTTATAAGTCAATAACCGTGAAAATGCAGCCCTGCCAGCTCTGTAACGAAAATATTATTGAACAACGATTGCAACCATCTTCCTGCACTTTGGCTCTTATTAAAGCCAACTTTACTAATATGCAAGACCTGAAAACCTTAGAGACCCAGGAGCTTTTAAATATGCTAAGCCGCTATGCAGCAGATTATTCAAGACTAATGCTTGAAGGAACCAAGGAAGAATTTGAACAATGCAAGTCTGCCATGAGCGCCATACAAGACGAACTAAATTCCCGGAAGCAGGCTGACAATTAACCTTTTCTACGGTATTAAGGTTAAGAATACCGGTAAACGCCCCGCCCCTTCTTTAAAAGGCAAAAAATGCCTATTTTGCGTTTACTTTAATTTTACCCGTTTGTTATGAAGAAGTTTTACCTGGCCACAAAATTAGCCTGCCTGGTTACGGGGCTATTTATATTTTCAGCTACGCATGCCCAGTTCCGGGAAAAATATAATGGCGGCAATGTGAACAGGGATATTAAAGGAATGTCTTTCTTAACGCCTTCAACCGGCTTTGTAGCTTTCACTAATTATATTGGCTTTACGCAGGATAGCGGCCAGACCTATACCGCAAGGTATATCAATGCAGGCAATACAGATTTCAATGGCTATTCGGTAAACCTTACCCTTGGCTTTATAGCAAAGGGTGTGCATGCTTTTACAGCAGATTCATTATTGGCTTATGGAAATTTTGGTGCCGCTCCTGCTATTGTCTTTAGCGGTAACCAGGGACTTACCTGGAAGCTGGTCAACCTGCGACCTGTTTCCGGTGCTGATATCTACAACAATATATTTGACATCAAATTCCCCGGCAACGGCAATACGGGCATTGCGGTCAATCACAGCGAAATATTAAGATCTACTAACCGTGGACAGAACTGGACCGTAGTGGTCTCCGGCCTGTTCAATAAAGAAAGACTAAGCTTTCCTACCAGCCTGGTGGGCTATTGCGTGGGCAATAATGTACTGATGAAGACGACCAATGGCGGCACATCCTGGAACCAGACCTCCATGCCGGCAGGTACAAACAGCAGTTCAGACTATAACAATGTATTCTTTACCAACGCGAATGTTGGCTATATAACAGAGAACCTGAAATACCAGTTTTGGAAAACGGCCAATGGCGGCAGCACCTGGACGAAAATGAACAATGAGACCATTATACCAATAAGCGGCAACGATCTCCAGTTCATTAATGACAGCACCGCTTTTATATCAAAGCCTTTTGCATACGAGGTTTACAAGACCACCGACAGCGGCAAGGTATGGGAGCCCTGTAAAAAGAACAGCAACTACGCTTATCTTGGTTACGGATTTGAGCGTCTTCATTTTAATAATAATATTGGCTGGGCGGGCGGCGCCGGTGAGTATTTAATGATCGCCAGCCCGGACGTGCCAGTTTATCCCAGATCTTTTTTCCGGATCGATACGGTTAACTATTACCAGGCCGGTGTGGTAAAGCTCCAGAGTTGGAGTAAATCTACCTATCAACATAGCTGGTATAAGAATGATACGCTTATTTCCACCAGTTACAATGCACAGTACACACGGGGTTATTACCCGCTTCTTGATACCATTAAGCTGGTTGTAAGCAATGGCGTTGATGCTGACAGCAGCATCCAGTACCAGTCATTCAATGCTCCCGGGTCAGTCCCTTTTATCAGCTCTTTCATTCCTGCGGCCGGCACCAGTCTTGCCGATATCGTCATTTACGGAAGTAATTTCACCGGCGTAACCAACGTAACCTTTGGAGGCGTGGCTGCTCGCTTTTTTAACGTCGTAAACAACACACAAATAAATGCTAACGTTGGCCTAACCGGTGCTACCGGCGATGTGGTAGTAACCAAGCCGAGTACGCCGGCAGCTTCGAAAGCTGGTTTTACTTTTTTACCCAAGCCGGTCATTACTAGTGTAAGTCCCCTTGCAGGTAATGTTGGCAGTACGGTTACCATCAACGGTTCGCAATTCAGTGCTGTACCAACGGATAATATAGTGTACTTCGGTGCAGTGAAAGCCACCGTGCTTACGGCCACGCCCACACAACTTACGGTAAGCGTTCCGTCCGGCGCAACTTCACATGGCGTTGTTACCGTAACGGTAAACACCCTTACCGCTTTTTCGCCAAAGAACTTTAATGTGACCTACCCGGGCGGATCGATCGTGCAGCTTTCCCAGCCTTCCAGGTTCGACATAGCAACTGGCAATCAACCCAAGGATGTTACGGTTGCCGATCTTGACAACGACGGCAAACCCGACCTGGCAGTACCGAATAAAACCAGTGATGCAATGTATGTTTACAGGAACAACAGTTTGCCAGACAGCATAAGGTTTGAGAATCCCCTGATACTTTCCGGTACACGGGTAGCGAACCCTATGGGCGTTGCAGCAGTTGATGTGAACGGTGATGGCAGGCAGGACCTCATCGTTACCAGCGCTATCGGCTCCAATAATCATAATATAGGTGGTAATTATATTACTCTATACATGAATACCAGTACCCCGGGTACCATCAGTTTTGCTGCTCCCCGGGACTTTTCTACAACGCCAAATTTCAATTACCATAACCCGGAAACCATCGTTGTGGAAGACTTTGATGGCAATGGCAAACAGGATGTATTGGTTGCCAACGTGCATGATGGCACAGTATCGGTGTTCCTCAACAAATCCGGCGGCACAGACATCAGTTTACAGCGCACTGATCTTTCGGTTGGTGGCGTTGGCAGTCAACCTTACAGCCTGGCAGTGAGGGATATGGATGGAGATGGGTTGGCTGATTTTGTGAGCGGAGTAAAATGGTCGGCTGTATCCTCTAAAACATGGGCATACAGGAACGCAACTGTCTTGTCGTATAATGCGCTCAGCATTGATCCCCCTTATGATGTGTCTGGCTGGCCCGGTGGCCCGGTAATACCCAGGCATACATCCATAGCCGATATGGACGGAGACGGCAAAATGGATATCATATCAACTGATTCAACCGGCAATAAGATATTTGTTTACCGTAACCTGAGCGTTCCGGGAACGATCAACACCGCTCCGCCCATTGAATTGCTGGCAGGCACCAATGTTTTTAATGCAGAGACCGGTGATATCAATGGCGATGGAAAACCGGATATCATTGCAACCAACCGGGGCTCAAATACTGTTTCAGTATTCATTAATACCAGTACGGTCGGGAATTTTTCCTTTACGGCTCCTTCCAGTCATGCCGTTGGCAATGGCCCCGAAGGACTGGCATTGGCAGATCTTAATGGAGATCAGCGGCCGGAGATCATCGTTGCGGATAACCTGCTCAACAAGCTTACCATACTTCACTGGTCCGGATCAAGCACGCTGCTGGTTTGCCAGCCGGGCAGCACTGCTACCATTCCGGCCAATATAAGCGGCAGTAGTTTTCAATGGCAGGCCGATACCGGTTCAGGCTTCAGCAATATTTCTGACAATTCAAATTATACAGGTACCAATTCTAACAGCCTGCTGATAACCGGTTTCAATCAAACATGGAACGGATACAGGTACCGTTGCATCGCAGATGGAATTACAGGACCAGAATACAAAATTAAACTGGGTATCGTGTGGACCGGTGGAGTGAACAATGCCTGGGAGAATCCTGCTAACTGGAGTTGCAACGTGGTGCCGGATGCAAGCTCTGATGTGATATTCAACTTTGGATATGCTATTGTGAATTCAACCGTATCGATACGATCGTTAACTGTAAACCCCACCGTGATCATTAAAGTGAACGATGGATTTCAATTGAATGTCCTGCATTGATAAGAACAACTTTAAGCTAAACAAAAAACCCAATATCACTATTGGGTTTTTATATTCAACATATTTAATTAACTATTCTGTTTCAGTTGCTTCTGTTGTTTCGTCAGTTTCCGATCCAGGTAATATTTCATCCGACACCTCACCAGTTATCTCTGCTTCTACTTCCTTTTCATCCAATTGGGTAATGGCTGCTATTTCATCACCTTCATCAACCCTTATCAGCTTAACGCCCTGGGTTGCCCTTCCCTGTTCGCTGATCTGGTTAACCGGCATACGGATGGTAACGCCCGATACGCAGGTGATCATCAGGTCCTCGGCTTCGGTTACTGCTAATAAACCAACCAATGAACCGGTCTTTGCAGTTACACTGATCGTCTTAACGCCCTTTCCGCCACGGTTGGTGATGCGGTAATTGGCTTCGCCTGTTTCCGGGTCATCCAGGAAAGTACGCTTGCCATAGCCATTGGCACTTACCACCAATATTGTTTTGGTTTTATCTTCTTTGTTCACGCAGACCATTCCAACCACTTCGTCCTTATCATCGTCCACATCAATACCACTTACACCAATACCACCACGGCCTGTCGGGCGTGCTTTCTCTTCAGGAAAACGGATCGCCCTTCCGCTCTTCACTGCCATCATGATCTCACAATTGCCATCGGTAAGTTTTGCATCCAGCAACTGGTCGCCTTCCCTGATGGTAATTGCATTTATCCCCGATAGTCTCGGACGGCTGAAATCCTTCAACCTTGATTTATTGATGATACCCTGCTTGGTACACAAAACAATATAATGACTGCCTACATATTCTTCATCGTCAAAATTCTTCACGTCAATAACCGCTCTCACTTTATCATCCGGCGGTATCTGTATCATATTCTGTAAAGCACGGCCCTTGCTGGTCTTATCGCCTTCGGGGATCTCGTAAACTTTCAGCCAGAAACACCTTCCCATTTCTGTAAAGAATAATAAGGTATGGTGTGTTGATGCTACAAAAAGATGCTCGATAAAATCTTCTTCACGGGTGCTGCTGCCTTTTGCTCCACGTCCGCCCCTGCGCTGCTGGCGGTATTCCGCTGCAGAAGTACGCTTGATATATCCAAGGTGAGAAATGGTAACCACCACATCTTCATCTTCAATAAGGTCAAGCATATTTATTTCATCGGCTAAATAAACGATCTCTGATTTACGCTCATCACCAAACTTATCTTTTACTTCCTGCAATTCTGTTTTGATGATATCATAGCGCATGCCTTCATTTGCAAGTATCTCTTCCAGGCGTGCGATCAGCTTCATGATCTCTGCATGTTCTTCCCTGATCTTGTTGATCTCCATCCCGGTTAACCTTTGCAAACGGAGTTCAAGTACAGCTTTTGCCTGTATCTCGCTCATTCCAAAATTGCTGATCAATCCTTCCTGTGCAATATTAGGTGTAGATGATTCACGGATGAGTTTGATCACCGCATCTAAATTATCCAGTGCGATGATATAACCTTCTAAAATGTGGGCACGCTCCTTTGCCTTCTTTAATTCGTATTGCGTGCGGCGTACCACAACTTCGTGGCGGAATATAATAAATTCGCTGATGAGGTCTTTCAGGTTTAAGATCCTGGGCCTGCCCCTCACCAACGCAACATTATTCACACCATAAGAGGTTTGTAATTCTGTTTGCTTGTATAAATGATTGATGACAACCTGTGCAACGGCATCCTTCTTCAGGTCAATCACAATACGGGTGCCTTCTTTGTTATTACTTTCATTGTTTACGTCGGCAATGCCTTCAATTTGCTTATCATTGATGAGCTCACCGATCTTCGCCGTTAATGTATCCCTGTTTACCTGGTAAGGAACTTCATGAATGATTATTTTTTCTCTGCCTGTTTTTGCCGTCTCGATATTTACCCGGCCCCTAAGCACTACCCTGCCCCTGCCGGTATGTAATGCGTCTTTAACACCTTCAAAGCCGTAGATGACACCACCTGTTGGAAAATCAGGCCCCTTTACATGCTTTATCAGTTCATCGATCGTGATCTCCTTATTATCGATATAGGCAACGCAGGCATCAACCACTTCACTCAGGTTATGCGGCATCATGTTGGTAGCCATACCTACGGCAATACCACTGCTTCCGTTTACCAATAGTTGCGGAACACGGGTTGGCAATACCATCGGCTCCTGTAAAGAATCATCAAAGTTGAGCTGGTAATCTACCGTCTCCTTTTCAATGTCTTCCAGCATCGCTTCTGCAAACTTTTGCATGCGTACCTCGGTATAACGCATGGCAGCCGGCGGATCGCCATCTTCGCTGCCAAAATTACCCTGGCCGTCGATCATCTTGTAACGCATTGCCCAGTCCTGCGCCATACGCACCATGGTATCATAAATGGCCTTATCGCCATGCGGGTGATACTTACCCATTACCTCTCCCACGATACGGGCAGATTTCTTATAGGGTTTGTTGCTGGTATTACCCAGCTCGCTCATACCGTATAAAACGCGGCGGTGAACCGGTTTCAGGCCATCACGCACATCGGGTAAGGCACGCCCAACGATCACACTCATCGAATAATCGATGTACGAGGTCTTCATTTGCTCTTCAATATTTACAGGGATTATCCGGCCCCTGTTATTGTCCTTTTCTTCGTTAAAATTCTCTGTATTTTCCATAATTTTTTATAGGCTGCGAAGATACCGAAAATTGCCCGTTTTTGAGCTTTAAAAACAAGGTTTTTCAGGGTTATTTTCACACATTTTTTTCGTGATTGTGGACATGTTTTTACCGGTCAATTTGAAGATTTGAAAATTTGAAGATTTGGTGATTTTTTTGACCGCTGCCACATCTTCAAATTATCAAATTTTCAAATCTTCAAATCATGTATTTTGCATGAAATTTTTCATTTGAAAACGATCTTACTCTTTGGCGCCGGCAAATCGGCTACTGTTTTAATTGATTATTTAATTGCTGAGGCGGAAACCAACAACTGGAAATTCATCATTGCAGACAGCAACAAAGAACAAATACTTTCCAAGACAAATAATTCTCCTTTTGCGGAAGCCGTGCAAATTGATATCACGAATGAAAAATTAAGGGGTGACCTTATCCAGAGAGCACATGTTGTTATTTCCATGATGCCCCCTGCCCTGCACTTTTTAATTGCAAAGGACTGCGTAGAGTACCGAAAGCATTTGCTCACCGCCTCCTACCTGGATGATAAAATGAAAAGCCTGAAGGATGAGATCAGCAATAAAAAATTATTGTTCATCTGCGAGATGGGCTTAGACCCCGGCATTGATCATATGAGCGCCATGAAGATCATTGATGATATAAGATCGAAGGGCGGGGAAATAACTTCTTTTAAAAGCCACTGTGGTGGTTTGGTTGCACCGGAAAGCGATGACAACCCCTGGCATTATAAAATAAGCTGGAACCCACGCAATATTGTTATGGCGGGACAATCGGGTGCAGAGTATAAACTGAACAACGAAGTAAAAACAATTAAATACCATGACCTGTTCGATTGCTCGAATGAAATTGTTTTTGATGGATTGAAAGGGCTTGCATTTTATCCCAACCGGGATTCATTGAGTTATATCCCCATTTATAAATTACCTGGTGCTGCTACTTTTATCCGCACCACTTTAAGGCATGTTGATTTTTTTAAAGGATGGAATGCCATCGTGCATGCAGGACTTACCAACGATACAGAAAATATAGATGTTAAAGGTTTGACCTTTTCAAAATGGTCGGCCCCTGTTCTGCCTTTTGTGCATGATGATAATAAAGCAATGCTGCAATGGCTTGGATTATTTGATGATACCCTTGTTCCTGCAACAGCAAAAACTTCTGCAGATATTTTACAATGGCTTGCAGAAACAAAATTGGAAATGAAGCCTGCTGATAAAGACATGATCGTAATGCTGCATGAATTTGAATACATCCTTGATGGAAAAAATAAAAGCTTAAAAAGCTGCCTGGTTGTAAAGGGCGAAGACAGTCTGCGTACCGCGATGGCCAAAACCGTTGGCCTTCCATTGGGTATTGCTGCCAAATTAATTTTAAACGAAACGATCAGGCTGAAAGGATTGCATATACCTACCGTGAAAGAGATCTATGAGCCGGTGCTGGTTGAATTGGAAAATGCAGGAATAATATTTACAGAAACGGTTCATAATATTTGAACCACATAGAATGATAGGAACATAGGCATGCACATAGAACTATGCTTTCTTATGTTCCTATGTGGTTCATTTTTTTTAGATAGCAGATAAAATTCTTCTTAACTCCCCCACTCCTTCCGTAGCCGGCTTCTCTATCAAATGCAAATTGTCATGCCTTTCTGTTACCGGTATCTTTTTATCAATGATGAATTTTGGCAGGTGCGCCGGAGCATAGTATAAAAGTGATGCAGCAGGATAAACCTGTAAGGAAGTTCCTACCACAACAAAATAATCACAATCATTTAAAACGGCGGCAGCTTTCTCCATCATGGGTACAGCTTCTCCAAACCAAACGATGTGCGGACGAAGCTGTGCGCCATCTGTTGCCATGTCACCCAGGTTAATATCTCCCCTGATATCGAAGACCGAATATTCATCATCAACGCTTCGCATCTTAAATATCTCGCCGTGCAAATGCAAAACATTTGTTGAGCCAGCCCTTTCATGCAGGTCGTCTATATTTTGTGTGATCACCGTTACATCAAAATCATTCTCCAATTCAGCCAGGCCAATATGTGCTGCATTGGGTAAAGCTGATGCAACATCTTTTCGCCGGGCATTATAAAAGTCTAAAACAAGCTGCGGGTTCTTATACCAGCCCTGCGGGGATGCCACTTCATAAACATCATAACCCATCCACAGGCCATCGCTGTCACGAAAGGTCTTTAAACCACTCTCCGCACTGATGCCTGCGCCGGAAAGCACAACGATGTGTTTTTTATTTTTCAAGATGAAGTTGTTCCGGAAATAAATTTACAGAAATGAATGATGAAAGAAACAGGAAGTTTAGCAGGTCTTACTTTTCATTAAAGTTCTTTTTGCCGGCATTTAATTTCTCCATCGTTGTTTCCAGGCGGCGTTTTTTTGTTTCTTCCCTTTTTGCACTTACGATCCACTCCACGTATTCCCGCCTGTGGGTAAAAGCCAGTGAGTCAAAAAAAGAAGCGGCCGGTTTATTTTTATTAAAGAGTTGCTGGAGTTCGCCCGGCACCTGGATAGTGCGCTTTTAATAATCCACCCCGGGTGCAGGATTAGTAGCACAGAAGTTGAGCGTCTTTTTTGATTCTTCCTCAGGTTTTTTGAACCTGATGGCGCTCCATACATTATCCAGTGCAATTGCCCTTACGCTTTCATAGCCATAGCTGTTAATAAAACCCCAGCTGGCATCCCTGCAAAGGTCACTTGCGATCTTTGAAGTAAGTTTTGGATAGGCGATCCATAATTTGGCAGTGGGTTGCAGGACGGGTACCACATCATTTAAGATAGCGATAAGTTGTTTCTGGCTCACGGCAAATACCAGCGCAAAGTCGATCTTCCTTATTTTCAGCAATGGTGTTACATTCTTTGAGAACGACAATTTTATGAATTGCTTTTCAATGGATGAGGGCAATCCCTGTATAAGCAGGTTCTTTTCATCCTTTAATTGTAATTTTTCCAATAATGACTCTGAAGACATGGCAGTAAGGGGGTTAACGTTAAAAAAATGCGGTTCCCGCATGAGGCCAATTTATTTTACAGCAGCTGGTTGGTTTGGGCAGATATTGAAAGAGACACTAATTCAACAGGCGAAATTACACATTATGTTTGGCAGATAAAAGCTTTAAGCAAAAAAAAACTCCATGGATCATGGAGTTTTTTTATAAGACAAGAATGTATAATTTATTTGCCCACTGGTTTATAGTAAGTTAAGGCTTCAGGCATATAGGCTTCCAATTGTGCAATGCGGTTAGCATCAGACGGATGTGTAGCCAGGAATTCAGGAGGTTTGCCGCTTCCGGCGGCCGCTGCCATCCTTTGCCAGAATGGTATTGCTTCCCGGGGATTATAACCTGCCATTGCTGCGAAATTCAACCCCAAATGGTCTGCTTCATATTCCTGCTTGCGTGAATTGGGTAACAGAACAGCTACCTGTGCGGTTGGAGCGAATATGCTGGTAAAAAGTGCATTGGCTTTTTGATTACCCGAAGTGAAGATATTACCTGCAACTTCAAGCCCCTGTGCCAGTGCACCCTGGCTCATACGCTCATTACCATGATGTGCTACCGCGTGTGTGATCTCATGTCCCATCACAATTGCTAATGCTGCTTCATTTTGTGTTATTGCCAGCAAGCCGCTATATACCACAACTTTTCCGCCGGGCATACACCAGGCATTCACTTCTTTTGAATCTACCAGGTTGAACTCCCACTTGTATCCATTGAGCTCACTTGCCAATCCTTTTTGTGTATAATAATCTGTTATGGCACGTGCTATCCTGTTGCCAACCCTGTTTACCATTTCTGCATCCCTGTTTGCTGAAGTATTGAGTACTTTATTCTGTGATAAGAATGACCTGTATTCGGTTAAAGCCTGTTGCTGTAAGGTTTCCTCGGGAAATAAAGACAACTGCTTACGGCCAGTAATCGAATTAGTAGTACAGGCCATAAAAAGAGGTAATGCCATTAATAAGAAAAGAAATTTTTTCATCTGATCTGAGTTTTATGACTATATAATCAATTGGCGTACCAGTTTTATTAATATAAAACTATGCTGGGGTAAAAATAAAAAGGAAGCTTTCCGGGCGATGAGTTAGTCGTTGCGGCGGCGTGATTTTCTTCTGTCGCGATGCTTTAAGATGGGCATCCTGCTTTCAACACCACGCAAAATACGGCCAATGTTCTTTTGATGGGTAAATACAACCAATGCTGCCACCAATAAGGCAAATACACGGTACATCACCTCGTGCTCGTTCCATATCCATAATACACAGATGGGCAATGCCAATGCAGCCAATATAGAACTTAAAGAAACGTAGCGGGTAAGAAAAAGTACCAATAAGAAAACACCGGTACAGCTTATGGCGATAACAGGCTGAACAGCCAGCAACATCCCAAACAGGGTTGCTACCCCCTTGCCACCCCTGAAACCGGCAAATATGGGGAAAATATGCCCTGTAACTGCTGCCAAACCAAGCCCGATCATGAAATTGGTACGCTCCAGTTCATTATGCATGTAATAGGGAAGGAAGGTGAACAGTGCAACAGCAGCAATTCCTTTTAAGATATCAAAAGCCATCACCATGGTTCCATAGCGTGAGCCCAATACGCGGAAAGTATTGGTGGCACCCATGTTTCCACTCCCATAATCACGTATATCAATACCAAAAAAACGTTTACTGATAATCAATGCGGTGGGAATAGAACCAATGAAATATGCAATTATGATAAGAAGTAATTCTTTCATTCGTTTTCTTTAGCTTGAGTTGAATGGCAAAAATAACGATTAAATCAAACCAATCACTTATTATTTGCTGTTATAGTTAATCTAATAACGTGAATAACTAACTGATATTGTTCTTTACCAATAGATTAAACATGTGGATCCAAATCAATTTAGCTTAAACAACATGCAGATCCACTCTCCCTTTTGTACAGTTTTAACATGAGAAATATCATAGACTGATAATTTCTCCAATAAGGTTGCTTCATCAGCCTTTAAAAATCCGCTTAATAATGCGAGGGTGCCTGCTTTACTTACTTTGACAATTGCGGCAAGGTTCGCCAGTATCACATTCAAATTAATATTGGCAAGAATGATATCATAGGTCTTGTTTAGTAAAATGGTATCAGCCTTATGTAGCTTAATATGCAAACAATCATTTGCCTTTATATTTTCATCCGAGTTTTCTATGCTCCAGTCATCATTATCTATGGCATCAATATCGGCGGCTCCCATCTTTTCTGCTAAAATGGCCAATACCGCAGTTCCTGTTCCAAAATCAAGAACTATTTTATTTGCAAGATCCAGTTCCGCCATCTGCCCGATCATTAAATAAGTAGTGGCGTGATGGCCGGTACCAAAACTCATTTTTGGTGTGATGATAATTTCATGCCGCACATTTTTAACAGGCGAATGAAAAGCTGCCCTTACCGCGGCAAAATCATTTACGATGACGGGTTCAAAACTACTCTCCCATTCAGCATTCCAATTTTGCGGAGGTATCAATGTTCTTCTAAACTTGACCGGGACTATTTTTAAGATCTCTGATAGTGCATCTTCTTTAAAATCTTTTTCCCTGGTAAAAGCTTTGAGCATTTTATTTTCTTCTTCAAAACTCTCAAATCCTGCATTGGTGAGCAATGCGATGAGTATGTCATTTTCTACCGCGTTCTCAATTTCAAATTCAAATTGTAAATAGTTCATGATGATATAAAAATAAAAAGCCGTTTCGTTTATGGCGAAACGGCTATACTCAAATAAAATATTTATTAAGCGGGTTGCTCACCTTGCTGTGGCTTTGGCTGCATTTCCGGCTTTGGGATAAGCGCTTTCCTGCTCAGTTTGAATTTGCCTGTCTTCTGGTCAACGTCAAGCAATTTAACTTTCACTTTATCGCCTTCTTTAAAAATACCATCCATACTTTCCAAACGCTTCCAGCTTATTTCACTGATGTGTAACAATCCTTCTTTTTTAGGTAAGAATTCAACAAAGGCACCAAACTCTTTAATGCTCTTAACTGTTCCTTCATAAGAATCACCAACAACAGGAACAGCTACCAGGCCTTTAACCCATGCAACAGCTTTGTCGAGGCTTTCTTTTTGCGGTGAGAAGATACTTACTTCACCAACTGTACCTACTTCTTCAATATTCACAGTAGCGCCGGTTTCCCTTTGGATCTCCTGTATCACTTTTCCGCCTGGCCCTATCACAGCGCCGATATATTCTTTATCGATAATTAATTTAACCATGCGTGGTGCATGTGGCTTAACCTCCGGCCTTGCCGCAGGTGTACATGCATACATCGCATCCAGGATGTGCATACGGCCTTTCTTAGCCTGTGCCAATGCCTGGCGCATAACGTCCATGCTTAAGCCATCAACTTTGATATCCATTTGCACACCGCAAATCCCATCACGGGTACCGGTAACTTTAAAATCCATATCTCCCAAATGATCTTCATCACCAAGGATGTCGGTAAGGATCGCAAAGTCATTGCCTTTTTTAATTAAACCCATAGCAACACCACTTACGTGCTTTGCCAATGGAACACCTGCATCCATTAATGCAAGAGAGCCTGCACAAACAGTAGCCATTGAAGAAGAACCGTTACTTTCCAAAATATCACTTACCACCCTTACGGTATAAGGATATTCTGTACCCGGCATCATCTTTTTCAATGAACGCATGGCAAGGTTACCATGTCCTACTTCCCTGCGGCCAACACCCCTCATCATCTTTACTTCGCCTGTTGAAAATGGCGGGAAATTATAATGCAGTATGAACTTTGTATAATCAGATTTGTGGGCGCTTTCAACCAATAACTCATCTAAAGGAGTTCCTAATGTAACGGTTGTAAGAGACTGGGTTTCACCACGTGTAAATAAAGCTGAACCATGCGGAGTTGGTAAAACATCGATTTCCATTTCCAGTTGACGAACATCTTCTGTTCCCCTTCCATCCAATCGCTTCCTGGTATCCAGGATCATATCTCTGACTACGTAATATTGCAATTCTCCGGTGTAATGTCCTATCAATGCCTTGTCTTCATCAGGTAATTCTTCGCCTAAAAATTCAACCACATCCTGGTGTAAAGCTTTATAAGCATCGCTTCTTTCATGCTTTGCAGATGCAGAAGCAGATATGGCAAGCATTTTAGCTTTCGCAAATTCAGTGATCTTTGTGTTCAACTCTTCATTACGGTAAGGCTTTGTATAATCTCTTTTGGCAGTACTACCTACTAAATCTCTTAATTCTTGCTGTGCTTTAACCTGTAAACGAATTGCATCATGCCCTATTTCAATTGCTTTGATCAGGTCTTCTTCCTGGCACTCTTTACTTTCACCTTCGACCATCATGATATTCTTGTCGGTAGCGGCAATGATAAATTCAAAATCTGATTCCGCCATTTGTGTGCGGTTGGGGTTAATGATCATTTCGCCATTAACTCTTCCGATGCGTACCTCTGAAATGATCTCCTGGATGGGTATGTCTGAAACAGCCAATGCAGCAGATGCAGCCAAACAAGCCAATGAATCCGGCATTACCTCGGCATCAGATGAAATAAGTGATACCAAAACCTGTACTTCACATAAATAATCTTCCGGGAACAAAGGCCTTAAAGCCCTGTCTATTAATCTTGAGGTAAGAATTTCGTAATCGTTCAAACGGGCTTCTCTTTTAAAGAAAGAGCCGGGAATACGGCCGGCAGAACCAAATTTTTCCTGGTAGTCAACTGATAAAGGAAAAAATCCCTGTCCGGGCTTGGGTTCTTTATTAGCAACAACAGTAGCCAATAAAATACAATTTCCCTGGCGCACAGTAACAGATCCATCAGCCTGGCGGGCCATCTTTCCTGTTTCGATGGTTACCATACGGCCACCACCAATATCGAACGTAACAGATTTCGGGTTTAATAAAGACATATAATTTTTTATAGTTTATGTTTTGCTGTGTTTGGCAACGATCCTTTTAATGACGTTGAAGCCAAAAGCAAATCTTGTTTAAAAAGAACAATTCCCAACCGTATAATAGTAGTTGGGAATTATTCATATTACATAGTTGGAACAGTTTATTTACGCAGACCTAATTTCTCAATTAAAGCCCTGTAACCGGTAAGGTCGTGTTTGCTGAGGTAAGTTAATAAACGCTTACGTTTACCTACCATCATCATTAAACCTCTTTGTGTAGAGAAATCTTTTTTGTTCGTCTTCAGGTGATCTGAAATGTGGTTGATACGCTCTGTTAATAAAGCGATTTGACCCTCAATAGAGCCTGTATTGGTGGCTTTTGCACCAAAATTTGTAAAAATGTCTGCTTTTTTTTCGATTGTTAAATACGGCATCTCTGTTTTTTTAATAACGTCTTTGTTATGTTTCTTTATAATTTGGTGGCAAAAGTAAGTAGAAAAATCGGTTTTTAGGTGGCAGATTAAGGATTTTTTTTGAATATTGCCTATATATCTGCTAATTTTTATAATAGCAGCTTAAGGTGATTCCCCGGTCATTATAAACCAAGCAGGCTTGAAGAAAATAATTTTTACAGTAACCAATGACCTTAACTACGACCAACGTATGATACGCATATGTACTACATTGGCCGGAGCCGGCTATGCGGTGACCTTGGTTGGGGTCTCCAACCGGGGATCTGCCCCTCTTTCCGAAAGAAATTATACCCAGAAGCGCCTGCCTGCATTTTACAAAAAAGGCTTTGGCTTTTATGCCGAATACAATACCCGGCTCTTTATTTACCTGCTTTTTAAAAAAGCTGATATCTTCTGCTGCATTGACCTGGATACGATGCTTCCTGTCTGGCTCAGCAGCAAACTAAAAAATATCACCAGGGTCTATGATGCACATGAATATTTTTCACAGCAAAAAGAGATCGTGACCCGGCCGAAGGTTTTGAGGGTTTGGCAATGGATCGAGAAAAAATTTGTGCCCAAATTCCGGTATGGCTATACAGTGGGTAATAGTATTGCTGCTGAATTCAAAAAATTATACCAGGTAGAATATGAAGTAATAAGAAACCTGCCTTTCTTAAAAACAGCAGCAAGCAAGCCTGTAAATACTAAAAGGATCATATTATACCAGGGCGCTGTTAACGAAGCCCGGGGCCTGGAATTCCTTATCCCTGCAATGACGGGAATAGATGCACAGCTCCATATTTATGGCGACGGGAATTTTATGAAACAAACAAAATCGCTGATCATCGCAAACAATCTCCGGGATAAAGTGTTTCTACAGGGTAAGGTATTGCCGGAGCAATTAGATGATATAACACAAAGATCAAGGGTTGGGTTGAACCTGGTTGAGCATATCGGGCTAAACCAATACTATTCCCTGGCCAATAAATTTTTCGACTATATCAACAATGGATTACCACAGGTGACCATGAATTTTCCGGAATATAAAATGATCAATGAAGAATTTGAAGTGGCGGTACTGGTGGATGACCTGCAACCAGCAACACTGAAAACCGCCATTGCTAAATTATTAGATGACGGGAACCTTTACAACCGGTTACAGCAAAACTGTTTGAAAGCAAGGCAAATATTAAACTGGCAAAACGAAGAAAAAAAGCTATTGGCATTTTTTAAAAACATAAGTTGATTTTGACAGATAAACATTTGCATATTGTTACCCACGATGTTCCCTGGCCGGCTGATTACGGTGGTGTGACCGATCTTTTTTATAAATTAAAAGCATTACATCAATCCGGCATCAACATCCATCTTCATTGCTTTACACAGGGCCGTGCGCCGCAGGATGAACTGAATAAATACTGCTCTTCTGTAAACTATTATCCCCGAAAAAAAAATATCAGCCGTTTTTCTTTTAGTCTGCCTTTCATTGTTAACTCCAGGGCAAATGCTGATTTAATATCCAACCTGCAAAAAGATGATCACCCCGTTTTACTGGAAGGGATACATTGTACTTATTACCTGAACAACGGGCAGCTTGGCAACAGGAAGATCCTTGTAAGGCTGCACAACTCAGAATTTGAATATTACAAACAACTGGCAAAGCTTGAGACCAGCTTTTTTAAAAAACTTTATTTCTTAAATGAAAGCAGGCTCTTAAAAAAGTACGAGAAAGCCATCGCGGGCAAAGCAATATTTCTTTCTGTAAGCAGTCATGACGTTGAATTATACCGGCAGCTTTTTTCTGCAAAAGATATACATTACCTGCCTGTGTTCCTCCCCTATACCTTGGCAGCGGGCAAAGAAGGCAAAGGCTGCTTTTGTTTATACCATGGTAACCTGGCCATCAATGAAAATGAAAAAGCGGCGATATGGCTATTGCAAAATGTATTTAATGACCTGCCAATACCTTTCGTAATTGCCGGCAAAGACCCGTCAGAAAAACTGAAGCAGCTGGCACAGCAGCACCAGCAGACCTGTTTGATAATTAATCCATCCGAACAGGAAATGCAGGACCTCGTCGCCAAAGCACATGTACATGTACTCCCTTCATTAAATAACACCGGTGTAAAATTAAAATTATTGAATGCGATGTTCAATGGAAGGCATTGCCTGGTAAATAATGCAGCTGCTAATGGTTCGGGGCTGGAAGGGTTTTGTCACATAACAGAAGATGCTGTGTCCTTTAAAAAGAAGATAGAAGAGCTCTACCTGCAGCCTTTCACTGAGCAGGAATTGCAACAGCGCCAGGGCCTGTTGCAAACAGAATATAATAACGGGATCAACGCCGGGAAGCTTATATCATTTCTATAGTAGCATTATCCCAAACCTTACCCAACTCTGTTTTGATCGTCCTGGCCGGGAATTTTTTTATCACGAGGTAATCATGTGTGGCCATAATGATGGTTGTATTATAATCCCTGCAGATATGGAAAAGCAACTGCATGATCTCGTCACTCGTTTCCGGATCAAGGTTACCCGTAGGCTCATCTGCTAAAATTAATTTGGGAGAATTCAATAAGGCTCTTGCAACATCCATACGCTGTTGCTCGCCACCACTTAATTCAAAAGGCATTTTAAAACCCTTGGTCTTTAATCCTACTTTATCCAGTACATCCGCAATTTTTTCATCCATTAATTTCTCATCCTTCCAGCCGGTAGCTTTTAAAACGAATTTCATGTTCTCATTCACATTGCGGTCGGTAAGTAATTGAAAATCCTGGAAGACCACGCCAAGGTTACGGCGGAGAAAAGGAACTGTTTTCCAGGTCAGTTGTTTCAGGTCATGACCAACCACCCAACCCTCGCCTTCCACCAGTTGCAGGTCGCCATACATTGTTTTTAATAAACTGCTCTTGCCCGTACCGGTCTTACCCACCAGGTAAACAAACTCTCCCTTATCAACGGAAATATTTACGTCGCTTAATATAAGGCTGCTGCCCTGGTAAATATTTACATGCTTTAATTCTACAATTGATTGAGACATATTACCGTTTGAGTTTGGGTTTAGTATTTTTTCGGTGTTTCCGTGCCGCTGTGGCATTCACGCAAATTTAGCCTTTAGAACTTCCCTGTTAAAAACTAATTTCTTCACCAATTGTTAAAATATGTGAATAACTAAACAAATAGTTGTATAACTAAAATATTAGTTTTACATTCACATTAGCATTTTAAAAAAGATTCAAATGAAAACATTAACCAAAGCCGAAGAGCAGATCATGCAGGTGATATGGAAACTTGACAAAGCCTTCCTGCGTGAGATCATTGATGAACTGCCTGCACCCAAGCCACATAATAATACGGTTGCAACAATCATAAAAATTTTGGTTGACAAAGAATTTTTGGGCATTACCGTTTTTGGCCGAACGCACCAATACCATCCCCTTGTTAGTAAGGACGCTTACAGCAAGAGTACAATGAAGAATTTTGTAAAAGGATATTTTGAAGGTTCATTCAGTAATGCGGTTTCATTTATGGTAAAGGAAAATAATTTAAGCGTGGATGACCTGGAAATGCTGTTGAAACAATTAAAGAAAAAATAATAACCCGTTACTCGTTTCTTGTTTCTCGTTTTCTTGTTTCCCGTTAGGCTGGCAAGATCTTGCAAAGACCACTAAACGAGAAACAAGAAACGAATAACGATAAACAGGAAACGAGTAACAATAGTTAAATCATTTAAACTAATCTTATGCTCCCCTACTTCTGGTATATTTTAAAGGTAATGATCTGCTCGGGTATTTTATTTGGCTATTACTGGCTGTTCCTGCGCAATAAGATCTTTCACCAGTATAACCGTTTCTATTTACTGGCAGCACTGGTGCTTTCCCTGTCTTTACCAATACTTAAAATAGATTTCTGGCAACAGAACGATCCAAAGCAAAGCCAGGTAATAAAAGCTTTGCAGGTAGTTTCAGCAGGCGATGAGTATATGAATAACGTGGTCATCACTGCCAATAGTGGCTGGAATATCCAGCAGGTCTATACAATACTTTACTGGGCAGTCTCCCTTGTTTTTTGCCTTGTATTATTGCGCACGCTCTTTGTCATCCGTTCACTTTTAAAAAAATATCCGGTACAGTTTATAGACAAATTTTCTTTTGTAAATACAGATGATAAAAGCACCCCCTTCTCTTTTTTAAAATACATTTTCTGGAATGCAAATATTGATATGGACACCACGACGGGTAAGCAGATATTCAAACACGAGGTAGCGCATATCCAGGAAAAACATACTTACGATAAACTTTTTATCAATGCAACGCTCATTTTCTTCTGGTGCAATCCTTTCTTCTGGCTATACCGCAAGGAACTGAATATGATACATGAATTCATTGCGGATAAAAAGGCTGTGGAGGATTGTGATACGGCGGCTTTTGCCGAGATGATCTTACAGGCAACCTACCCCCAGCACAGGTTCCAGCTCACCAACAATTTCTTTTATTCACCAATAAAACGCAGGCTCCTTATGTTAACTAAAAAAAATAATCCTAAAATAAGCTATGTGGCCAGGCTGATGGTGCTGCCACTGGCTGTGTTGATCTTTGCGGCTTTTAGTTTTAAAGTAAAAGACATTAACAGGAATTTAAAATCAACGGTCCTTATCCCGGTGCAGGATACTATTCCGGCCAGGTCAGGGGGCCTGCAGGCTGAACAAATAGCGGCCGTTGAAGAGATCGACCCTAAAAAAGCATTATGCATCATTAATGGAAAAATTATTGGAAAGGGAACCACACAGGATGCTGAGTTCAACCAGATATTTGCAGGATCGATCAATGTAAAGTGGCTGCAAAGAAAAGAAGCCATCGCAAAGTATGGCAATGATGGCGCAGACGGGGCATACGAAATATCCTATACCAACGGAGCCACCATAAAAACGCCTTACGCGGATGAAAATAAAATGAGTGTATTCTATATCGGCATAGATAATCCCCTTATTGTAAATGCCCAGGATGTAAAGCCGGAAGACCTTGTTGTAAAAATTTCTGCCGGAAAAATACAGGGCGTTAACGGAAAATATGTTGTAAGGGTCACCCAACCAGGAGATATCATATTGACGCTATCCAAAAGGGATGGTACAAAATTGCCCGGTAGTTTCACTTTTCTAGCAAAACGGCTGCCTGACCCTTCGGATCGGGATCTTCCAAATGAACTCTTTGAAGAAATTAAATCAGATACCAATTATATCAGGCGATTTAAACTTAATCAAAAACTTCTCCTGGAACAACAAATGAAGTTTAAATCAGTAAACACCTTAACTGAAAAGATCGTACTTGGGCAACAAATAGAAAATAAGAAACTGCTTGAACTAAAACAGAATGCTTTGCATCACGACCTGAACAACATTCAGCTTGAACAGGCAAAAAAAGAAATTTTACTTAAGTCAACAAATAATTTAAAAGAAAAGGTCGTGGTGGGATATCAGCTAAACAATCAAAATAATTTAAAAGAAAAACAAAACTTTCTCCTTGCCCAACAATCTAAAATAAATCTCACTAAGGCTGAAAAAGAAATTTTGGAAAAAAGATCTGCAGATCTTAGGGAATTGAATGTCATCGGAACGAAAATTGAAAACCAGGACCTGCTTAAGGCAAAACAAAATCTTCAGCTGATAGAACTAAACAAGGTGGAACGGGATGAGACTGAAAAACTACTCGTAAAAGAAAATAAGGAAGCGCTGTTATCTAAGATCATTCTCGAACAAAAGGAAGTTCTCCGGCAAAACGAGAATATTGTTTTTACCAGGGTGGAGGTGGAACCTGCCTTTACGGGGGGTTATGAAGGGTGGAAAAAATACCTGCAAAAAAATGTAAGGCCGGCTATCCCGGTTGAGGAAGGCTGGAAAGCGGGGAAGCACGCAGTCATCGTAAGATTCATTGTACATACTGATGGAAGCCTGAGTAACATTACAACGGAGAATTATAAGGGAACTAAAACCGCGTTACACTGCATTGACATCCTCAGGAATTCTCCCAAATGGCAACCGGCAAGACAAAACGGCCGTAAGGTGAATGCTTATAGGCTACAGCCGATCACATTTGTTATTGAAGAACAGTAATAAAAATTATGATTTTTACAGGTGACACCTCTTGAAGAGTGTCACCTGTAAAAACCGATCCCAATTTTTAAATACTATTAAAAATAACGGTATGAAAAAAGTAATCGTCCTGATATGTGTATGCCTATGCTTTGAAAGCATATTTGGCAAAAGCGATACAGGAAAAACCAATGAATGGCCTGCAAATTTCTTTAAGACACTGAAAACAAAAGATAATGCGGAAGGAATTTCATGCACAATCACTACCCCGGACTCATCAGTACATTTCATTGGTGAAAAATACGGAGGCGGTATAGTATTTTATGTTTATGACAAAGGGCGGTATGGCTTAATAGCAGCAGTTGCTGACCAAAGCACGGAAAGCCAACCGTGGTATAATGGAGCTTTCAAACAAACCGGGGCTACCCGTGACGGGATCGGCGAGGGAGCAAAAAATACCAGTTTGATCATAGCCGCTCAATCGGCAGATAACAAGGAAGGGACCTTTGTAGCAAAACTATGCGCTGATTATTCCGTTACTGTTAATGGCATTACCTATGATGACTGGTATTTGCCGTCAAAGGCAGAACTGAATTTACTGTTCCTGCAAAAAGATGTTGTAAGCGGCCTTAGCTATTTGTACTATTGGAGTTCAACGGAGATCGACAATAATGAAGCCTGGATGCAGAATTTTACTTTTGATGAACAACTAAACGTTTCAAAGGATCACAAGCTTTTCGTTAGGGCTATACGGGCATTTTAGTAAAGAAAAATATCAATAGCTTATCTCTTCATTTTTCAATTTGATAAGCAACTCCTTTTTTTCACTCCCCTCTACCCTTCCAATGACAGCTGCTGCTATACCATACTTGTTTGCAGCAGCTGTCATAATATCCGCATCTGCCGCGTCGCAATAAACCTCCAGCCGGCAACCCATGTTAAACACTTCGTACATCTCTTTATTATTACTGCCGCTGTTCTGTTGAATGATCTTAAAGATCTCCGGTGCTTCAAATAGATTATCCTTTATCACTTTAAAATTGCCGGGCAAATATTTCATGCACTTGGTTTGCCCGCCACCACTGCAATGAATAAGCCCGTGAATTTTATCAAAATGATCCTGTAGGAGGTCCTTCATCACAGGGGCATAGGTTCTTGTAGGACTCAATAAAAGTTTGCCGATGGTCGATTCCCGATCCGGGATCCAGGATCCCGGATCATTTAACTTATGCTTACCAATGTATACCACCTCATCATCCAAACCCGTATCATAGCTTTCTTTAAAATTCTCAGCGTAAAATTTATTTAACACATCGTGTCTTGCGCTGGTAAGCCCATTGCTGCCGATACCGCTATTGTATTCCGTTTCATAACTGGCCTGGCCGTAACTGGCGAAGCCTACAATAACATCTCCCGCTTTTATTTTATCGTTGCTGATGATCTTATCTTTTGGCCACCTGCATGTCATGGTGCCATTAACGGCAATCGTACGCACCGTATCTCCCACATCAGCCGTTTCGCCGCCCAGGTAATGAATATTTATGCCAAAGCCCTTCAGTTGGTCAAAAAGCTCCTGTGAGCCGGTAATGATCTGCTCCAGCACATCGCCGGGTATCAAATTCTTATTGCGGTCAATGGTTGAGTTAAAAACAATATTATCATAGATGCCAACACACAAGAGGTCATCCAGGTTCATTACAATGGCGTCCTGGGCAATTCCTTTCCAGGCAGAGATATCACCCGTTTCTTTCCAATATAAATACGCAAGTATGCTTTTGGTACCGGCGCCATCCGCATGCATGACGTTTATAAAGTCATCATCACCTCCTAAAAAATCGGGGTACACTTTGCAAAAGGCATTGGGAAATAAGCCATGGTCGAGGTTTTTTACGGCTGCATGAACTTCTTCTTTTTGGGCAGATACACCACGTTTGGAGTAAAGAGACATTCAGAATTAAAAATTAAGCATTAAGAATTAAACTGCTGCAAATTACAATGCAATTATCCAATATCCATTATAAAATTATCAATTAGATTTGCAATTCTTAATTATGCAAATACATCGTGATCTAAATAAGCTGCCTGTTTTTAAAAATGCGGTCATCACCATCGGCACTTTTGACGGGGTGCACCTTGGCCACCGCCAGATAATTGACAGTTTAAAGGAAGAAGCCGCTAAAGCCGGCGGCGAATCGGTCATCATTACCTTCCATCCTCATCCACGCAAGATCGTTTCTTCTGTGATCACAGGCATACGCCTCATTAATACCCTGCCCGAAAGGATCGAACTGCTTGACAAGACAGGGATCGATCACCTGGTCATTGTTCCTTTCACCGAATTCTTTGCCAACCAGCATGCAGAAGAATATATCCGCGACTTTTTAGTGGAGAAGTTCAGGCCGCATACCATCATCATTGGTTACGACCACAGGTTTGGAAAAGAGCGTACAGGCGATTATAAAATGATGGAAGAAAAAGCACTGGTCTATAATTACAAACTGAAAGAAATACCAGAGCACATTCTTAATGCCATTAAAGTCAGCAGTACGAATATCAGGAATGCCATCCTTCAAAGCAATATTGAAGAGGCCAATAATTTATTGGGCTACCTCTTTTTCTTTGAAGGAGAAGTATTTCATGGCGATAAGAGCGGCCGCAGCATTGGCTACCCCACCGCCAATCTAAAAAGTACTGATGAGGAGAAGATCGTGCTGGGAGACGGGATCTATGCCGTTTATGCAGATGTGGAGGGGAAGCAATATAAAGGCATGATGAGCATAGGTTTCAGGCCAACGGTAAATGGAAAGGTTCGTGTTACCGAAGTGAACCTTTTTGATTTTGACAGGGAAATATATGGCCAGGCCATCAGGGTGTATGTAAAAAAATATTTACGCAGTGAAGTTAAGTTCAATGGGCTTGAAGAGTTGAAGGAACAGTTGCATAAGGATAAGGAAGAAAGTTTAAAATGTTTATAATGGGTTCAGGCCGCTAAAGCGTCCCGACCCCGTTAAGCGATCATCTTTACCACCATCTCCTTCATCAAAGAAGCATCGGGTGTGCCGGTATCACCAACCCCTACTCCTTTCAGGTTATAATGATGCAATAATAATAAGATCCTTTCTATTCCATCATACCCGTAATTATTGATGGTCTCCAATGCATTTTTTACCGCGTTGCTGTTAAAATAAAAATGCGGCTTTAATGCGGCCTCGCTGCGGTCATTCATTCCAAATACCGTATATACTTTACTAAAGCTTGCATACAACGCCGGCAGTACCATTTGAATGGGTGCAGCTTTTGGATTGCCTTCGAAATACTGGATTATTTTTATGGCCTTGGCCAGGTCCTTTTTTGCGATCGCCGCCTGCAGCTCAAAAACATTGTATTCTTTACTGATGCCGATGAACTTTTCAATATCATCCTCTGTAATATCTTTCTTGTTCTTTAAATTCAGCGCCAGTTTTTCTATTTCATTTACAATACGGTTCAGGTCATTGCCGATGTGTTCATCCAAAAGACTTATGGCCTTTGCATTTATTTTATATCCCTTCGACTTTACATATTCCCCGATCCATTCCGTAAGCTTATAATCCTTTACTTTCTCTGAATTGAATATTTCGGCAGATTGTTTCAGCAGCTTGTACAACTTTGTACGCTTGTCAAAGGTTTTTCCTTTATAGCCAACCACAAAAATGGTAGAGCTTAATGGGTTCTCAAAATAACTTTCCAGCTTATCAATGTCTTTCATATGCTGTGCCTCTTTTAACAGCACCACCTGGTACTCGGCAAACATGGGATATCGTTTACATGCATTTACCACGCTCACCCAATCGGCATCCTTACCGTAAAAAACGGTCAGGTTAAATGCTGCTTCGGCTTCATTAAGTATTTTATGTTCGGCATAGTCCATCAATATGTCTATATAATAATCCTCCTCTCCCTCAAGCCAGTACAGGCTTTTGAAACTCTTTTTTTTCCAGTCACTGATGATTTTTTCTGCACTCATAGCCCAAAGATATAAGTTACACCGGGAGTAACAGGCTCCGTAAAATAAAAAGTTTTTAACACGGCAATAACGCCGTAATAAAGGCGTTTTCATAAGCTATGGCCAGCTTGGCACAATTTTAGGAGGCCTTGATTGAATTCAATTAATTAAGGATATTACCAGAATTAGTAGTTTTGCATAAGAAAACAGTTCAATTATGAGTTTCGAAAATTTCCCTTCTACAGAAAAAATTTCACAACCCGTCGTTCCCCAACCGCAAAAGAGCTGGCGTAATGCTTTAACTGCAGGTTTGATCGTTGCGCTTTTAGGAACATGGGCCTATATCATCTGGGATAAGAATAAAACTAAAGAAACGATACAGCAAAAAGATACGGTCATTGCTTCCACTTCTTCACAAAGAGATGAATTGCAAAAAGAACTCGAGGATGCAACCATGCGCTATGACATGATAAAAACGAACAGTGCAAATATGGCGCACAGCAAAGACAGTATCATATCCAGGCAGGACCGCGACATTGCACAAAAAAGAGGCAGGATACAACAATTATTATCCAAGGTTGGTGCTACGCAGGAGGAGCTTGCACAAGCAAGAGGTTTGATCGCTTCTCTTAACGGTGATATTGAAGGATACAAAGTACAGGTAGAGACCTTACAGGGTGAAAAAATAATTCTTACTCAGGAAAAAAACATCATTACCCAACAACGGGATAAGGTGCAAAAGGATTTCGACTCCGCCACTTCGGTGATCAAAGAAAAAGAAGAGGTCATTGATGTGGCTTCTACCCTGCATGCATCAAATTTTTCCATACTCGCCATCAATGAAAAAAATGGCAAGGAAAAAGAAACAACCACCGCAAAACGGGTTGACAAGCTTCGTATCTCTTTTGACCTTGATGAGAACCGTATTGCACAGTCGGGCACAAAAAATATTTATGTATGTATTACAGCTCCTGATGGCACCCCCCTTGCAGAAACAACGATGGGTTCGGGTAAATTCAATACAAGAGAAGGATTGGAAAAATTCTATACTCAAAAAGTTGATGTGAACTACACCCAGGGACAGCGCCAGACATTAAGCATTGACTGGAAACAAAATTCAAGTTTTTTAACCGGCGATTATAAAATAGAAGTTTATAACAATGGATTTAAAATAGGCGAAGGCATCCGCAGCTTAAAAAAAGGCGGATGGTTTAGCTAAACAAATTAAAAATGTTGAAGGAGCACCCAACCAGGTGCTCTTTTTTTGTATCAAAATTTTAAAAGATCGCTCTTATGGATGCCCGGCCCACATGAACCGTACGGGATTCCCCCGGCTTTCGTCCTTCGTACTGAACACTCATTTCAATATTACCCGCAAGCCGCTTGGTAAATTCCAGGTTCCATAAAAAATTCTTCCCGGGTAACAAACCATCGAGAAGGATATAACCTACAGTTGTATTGGCTGCACCGGGATATCCTTTAAAATCTATCTGGTTAAGAGAAAAACGTGCATTGAGCGTACTGTTGGAAAGAATATTGTAGCGCATGTCTGCCGTTAGCGTATGATTTGTTGCCTGCTCCATCGAGTCAATGGTATTTCTTTTCTGCCCATAGGAATATATAAAGCTCAGCCTGAAATTTGACCTGTAGATATAAGATACCGAAGGCTCAATGATATTTTGCAAAACGAGGTAATTACGATTATTGAACTTGGGGCCATTTGTATTCAAAACATTCTTGATCTGCTTATAGCTAACCGTGGTAACAAAACTCCGGTTCAGGTTCCACCTTAGTTTTCCAACAAGGTTCCTCAGCCTGCGGCTTTCAAATCCGTAAGACAACAAGGATTTTCCATTGTTGACACTATGCGTTACATCAAATCCCCATTTCACATTACTGCGGTTAAAATACAATGTGTTCGAGAAAAAAGAATTCAATGCGATGAGGGTCGTATCTACCAGCTTATTTGAAAACGGATTGAACTGGAATGAGCCCGTGGAAATATCTTTTTTACTGATCTGCAAAGCCGAGCTGGTGCTTGAGCGTGATAATAATTTTTTAAACCCGTTTGAAACAGGCGACCTGATGATTGCTTTTGGATTCAGGGAAAAGCTATAGTTGAACTGCACATAATTCGCCTTTACATACTGGTTACTTGGCGTAAACACCCTGATGTATTTTTTCTGGTCCTGGAAAACAGCGATCTCGAATTCATTCAGCTCAGGGATATTGTTGCTGTTATAATCTATCCAGGTATATTCACCCTGCCCGGCAGGAACTTCAATGTAGGTATATTCCCTTTTTTGCTCCTGTCCTGATCCCAGTTCATATAATACATTCCCTACTAAAAATCCTTTCCATTCATCCACGTAATATTCTACCCTTCCCAACAGGCTTTCATCTGGTTTTTGCCTGCTGATGAGTGAGTTGGAAATATATAATTTTCGGTAGGTCAGGTTCAGCTTGAACTGGTGGCTTTCATTTTTCATTAATTCTGTGAACAGGTTGTAGTTATTGCTTCGGTCTGCCTGTACCAGGTTTGATCTTACAGGCAACAGGTCATTCCTTGCAAAATAAGAAATGCCCCACCTGTTTGGTTTTTCAGGATCTGATTTTAAATACAATTGCCAGATATTAAAAGCAAAACTAAAAGCCGTTAATGAATCTGTTGTTTTGTCGCGGAGTTTATTGTATTCACCCTGGTATTTAAACCCGGCCTGCATTTTTCTAAACCTTGTAAGCTCTTTACCCAGCTCAATGGTAGGACGAAGGAAAAAACCTTTGTGCAGCGGGCTGTTGATCGTTGTTAAGCTCACAACGTTTGTCAGCTTCCATCCATTTACTGCGTTATAACTGTTCAACAACTGCCGCAACCCATTGTATTTATCACTGCGGATATAACTGGTGGCTTCGTATCTCCCGTAATTCCCTTTGTTATCAGCGATCTTAACAGCAGCATTGGTTAAGTGTTCGTCTGCATTGGGAACATCATAAGGTATGCTCCAGTCACGGAGGAATTCAATATTCCTTAACCGCTCTATGGGTTTAAAACGGTTCTGTACAAACTCGTAGCCCAGGTTCGTCTGCATCAGCAGGGCTTTACTAAAAAAATTGAGTTTTGTGTCGGTATTTTGAAATTGCAGTTTTGCCGCATACCCATTGTCATTGGCTTTATCTTTTCCTGAAAACAGATTGACGTCAAACCTGCTCATGGCAACTTCGGCCTTCAGCTTTGTTTTGGCAGAGAAAAGATACTCTGCGCCAACAGTTATCATTTGTTGCTTCTTTGGTGTGATCAGTAAAATAACCGGGGCCCAATCACCCTGCTTCAGGTTGTTTATATCGGGCTGAACCCAGCCAAAGACTTTCCCGTTCGCCGCATTCTGCAATGGCGTGTAATTGCCTTTGCCGGGGCCGAGGTAAGTGAAACCCATGCTGTACAATACATCATTCGGATCGGTGGAATAAACAAAAATGGAATCGTGCACACTGGTATTATAAAGCGTATCTATCTTTTTGTATAAGATCTTGCCCTGCGAAAGTGTATCCCTTACCGCATTAACATAATAGGCGGTATCAATGCCATCGCCAAGATCTGCCAGGAACTGTTTTTGTTTGGTATCCAGTACCTGGTTAATGGATGAATTCTTTGCATCTGCATTATTATACACCCCGATGTTCAAAAAAAGCTTATTGCTGAAATTAACTTCATCACTAAGGTAGATCTGGGAATTTAAAAAGTTCCTGTCGGCATATTCAAATTCCACCTGTATCCTTTTATCCTTGGTGATAAGGCGCTTTTGTGTAAAGGTGAGTTCAGCCGTATTGTAATTGATGATATAATCCTGGTCTTCGCCGCGTTGCAGTAATTCACCATCCATAAAAACCCTTTCTGTGCCGGCCAGTATCACAAAATATAATTCGCCATTAGCGCTCTGCAGGCGGTATGGTCCCTGGTTTCCTTCAAAAGGCACCAGGATATTACGGGTGAATTTGCCTTTTGCAATGGCACCGCTCAGCAACAATGAATTGGAGATGTTTTTACTGATCCTGTTATCCGTTATAAAAGAAACGCCCTGCAGGCGCTTATAAAAATTGAGAAAATAATTCTTGCTTTGCCGTATATCGATATCACCAAAATTTGCCTGCCAGCCTTTTTTCTTTACCTGGATATAGATACGGTCAAAATCACGCAGGTCCTGTGTATTCCCATCCGGTTGCACAGGGATATTATTATCTGTAATGGCGGCGGTCAATTCCAGGCTGTCACCGATAAAGCCATTTAGCTGCAGGTTCAGGCTTGAGCTTACTACCGCATCCTGGCTGTTGCCAAATGAAATACCCCGGCCAAAGCTTCCCTCCGATTTTATATTCCCAAAATCCACCAGCGGGTTGGTTTGCCTGCTCCCGTATTTAATGGTAAAAGGATTATTACTGATAAAATTATTGCGTATGCTGTCGTAGTTGAAATGCCGCACAACAGCATTTAATTTATAGGGGAACACCCGGTAGGTTACCAGTACCGAATCAGCCGTTGGCTTACCTATCCAGGTTATGGTTGCATTTACCTCATCAACCTTATAAGTAAAAGGGAAAACCCCGTCTATGCTTACAGAACCCGGTACTATACTCATAGAATCGAGCCTTACAGCGGGAGTTTTTGTACTGATGTATTTTTTATGGAGGTTGGAAAGTGAAGGTGGGTCTACCTGGGCAAACAACAACTGCGCCAGCAAAATAAAAGGCAGGAATAAATATATCCTTATTGTCTTCAACCGTTTTTTGGGTTAGTAGTGCTAAAATTAGTATTTATTGTACAAGACAGCTAAAACAACTGTTATGCGGCCCCGGGTATATTATTACGCAGGCGGGTATATTATTATTGTATGATCGTACCGGTTATTTTAGTTTAAGACTTATCTTCGGGATACAAAAACCGTAAAGCATATCTCTATACGTTTCAAGGCATTGACATCGGCAAAACAAGTAACCCTTAATATTATAAAAAATCCTTTGGCATTGAATTTGTGTTAGAGGTATAACAACTAACCCCCATCCTGATAAATATCTTTCATGATAACATTAACTGCAGCAAAAAAAACTTTAGTAGTACGCCACTTAATATTTGTTATAGCAGTACTACTTTTTACAAGATCCGGTACTTTTGCCCAAACGCCTAACCTGGTCTTTTCCCCTGTAGTAACAAGTGGCCTGAGTACACCTTGTGATGTAGTAAATGCCGGTGACGGATCGAACAGGCTTTTTATTGCTCAGTTGGAAGGAAATGTCAAGATCGTCACGCTCCCGGCGGGCACCTTACAGGCGGGGAATTTTTTGGACATCTTTGATAGTACCGATAACGTCGGTGAAGGCGGATTGCTTAGCATTGCCTTTCACCCGAACTATGCGACCAACAGGTATTTTTTTGTTTTTTATACAACCAATCAAGGTAACCTGAGGATAACCCGGTTTCAAACAGATGCAGGAAATCCTAACATAGCGGATGAAACTACCGGGCAGGTTATATTAACTATTCCTCACCCCACTAATTCCAATCATAACGGTGGCAAACTAAATTTTGGCCCTGATGGCAATTTGTACATCGGGATCGGAGACGGCGGTGGAACAGGAGACCCTAACGACAATGCACAAAACATAAATTCGCTGTTAGGAAAAGTACTTCGTATAAATGTTGACGATTTTACAACCCCACCTTATTATACGTCCCCTGCTGGTAATCCCTATGTTGGTGTTGCCGGTGCGGATGAAATATATAGTATAGGATTACGTAACCCGTTCCGATGGAGTTTCGACAGGCTTAATGGTGATATGTGGATAGCAGATGTGGGACAGAGTGCCAGGGAAGAAATTAATTTTACGCCATTTGCTACATCTGCAGGACTCAATTACGGATGGCGCTGCTATGAAGGAAGTCAGCCTTATAATACATCAGGTTGCGGTCTACAAAATTCTTATTTCCAGCCTATATTTGATTACGACCGTAGCCTCGGGCATGTTGTGACAGGAGGATATGTTTACCGTGGTTCTGAATATAACGTGATGAAGGGTTGGTATATATGCGCTGATTATGATTTTCAAAATGCATGGCGGATCAGGCCCAATGGCCTGGGCGGATGGACCGCAGCAATTCAGTCGGCCGGGATACCGGTTGGCCTGGTGGGCTTTGGTGAAGCAGAGAACGGAGATTTATATGCGCTCTCGTTAGACGAGGGTACACTCTATAAGGTTAATACCAACACACCTTACCTGCCCCTGACCCTCCTGCAATTTAACGGAAAGGCATTTACAGGCTACAATGAGTTAAAGTGGAAAACAACAAATGAACAAAACCTTTCCCATTATGAAATTGAATTCAGCAGTGATGGGGTAAATTATACAAATGCCGGAAGAGTGAATGCGATCAATACAACGGTAGAAAATAATTATAGCTTCCAGCACCTGCTCAGTTCATTCACAAAATTATTTTACAGGCTGAAGAGTATTGATAAGGACGGCACTTATACTTATTCAAATGTAATAGCACTCGACAGCAAACAAAGAACGGACGTTAAGGTATATCCAACATTGCTCACTGGAAATCATTTGAATATTACTTCGGTAAAGCCTGTTGAACAGGTAAGTTTTTTCTCTGCAGATGGAAAAAATGTTTTTCAAACCAGGCTGAATAATCTTTCAGGCACCATCAGTATCTCTATTCCCCGCATACCAAAGGGACTTTATATTGTACAGGTGAAACTAAAAGACGAATCAGTGTATGAAAAAGTTTTGATACAGCAGGATTAACAGAACTATTTTCATTTTACTGGCTCATACATGTAAAATAATGTGCATAACTATGTGCTGAAAACGTGCACAACGCAATACAATAATATTTAATATCTGTTAGTATATTTAATGCTTAAGGCTAAGTAGTATATACTCGCCCGTAAAATCCCCAGGTATCCTTTTAAAAAAACGGATATCATGCATGTAAGAAAAGGTCTCAAAAAAAACATGGTTGCTATATTGTTTATATTTTCAGCAATACCATGCTCAAAAGTATTTTCCCAAACCGTTCCTGTTTTGGTTTTTACACCAGTTGTTTCCGCCGGGCTTAGTAACAGGTCACTGGATATAGCAAGTGCAGGTGATGGCACTAACAGGCTTTTTATTACCGGGCTGGAAGGGACTGTTCGTATTGTTTCAAACGGCACTGTATTACCCACCCCGTTTTTAGATATATCGGAAGCAACAGGAACGGATACCATACATACTCCTTTCCCTGGTTCTGAAAGAGGCTTTACCAGTCTTGCTTTTCATCCCGGCTATAATGGTACAACAAACAGGTATTTTTTTATCAGTTATTGCATTAATACCGTGCCTGATAATATTCCCTGTATCAGGATAACAAGGTTTCAAACAGTGGTTGGTAATCCAAATCTTGCAGATCAATCCACAGGCGTAGTTATATTAAATATTGAAGAACCTGAGGGAGACCATAATGCAGCCCAGTTAATTTTTGGGCCTGATGGCCATTTGTACTTTGGCGTTGGTGATGGCGGGGGCAGTAATGATCCTTCCAACATGGCTCAGAACGGAAATTCGCTTTTAGGTAAAATGCTGCGTATTAATGTTGACAATTTTACTACCCCTCCATATTATACCATTCCGGCAACCAATCCTTACGTAAATGATCCTAATGTAAGGGATGAGATATTTACTATAGGCTTTCGCAATCCATGGCGCTGGAGTTTCGACAGGCTTAATAATGATATGTGGATCGGGGATGTGGGAGAAGGCACCTGGGAAGAGGTCAATTATTCGCCATTTGCAACAGCCGCGGGCATTAATTATGGATGGCGGTGCTATGAAGGAAGTGAAGCCCATATTACGGGGGGCTGCCTGCCGCAAAGCAATTATACCTCCCCGCTTTTTGCTTATCAGCATAATGTCACAACGGGGGGAAATTGCATAACCGGTGGCTATGTTTACCGTGCGGGTGAATTCCAGGCAATGTATGGCTATTATATTTGTTCCGACTTTATATCCGGCAATGCATGGCTGATAAAGCCAAATGGCACTGGCGGATGGAATGTAACCCGGCAAAACTGGGTATCCGGTGGCGGCTTGCCTAAATTTATTACCAGTTTTGGTGAAGATGAGTTTGGGGTGTTATATGCCGTTTCATATAGTGGTACGCTTTATAAAGTTACCACCACCACCCAGGCACCGGTGCCCGTAACCATGCTTCAATTCAATGCAAAAGCCTTTACGGGCTATAACGAGTTAAAGTGGAAAACAACGAATGAGCAAAACCTCTCCCATTATGAAATTGAATTCAGCAGTGATGGGGTGAATTATATCAGCGCGGGAAGAACAAATGCAATGAACTCCCCGGTAGAAAATTATTATAGCTTCCGTCACCTGCTCAGTTCATTTACAAAATTATTTTACAGGATAAAAAGTAAAGATAAAGACGGCAGCAATACTTATTCAAATGTAATAGTGCTTGATAGTAAAGAAAGAACGGGCATTAAGGTCTATCCAACATTGATCACAGGAAATCATTTGAATATTATCTCGGCAAAGCCTGTTGAGCAGGTAAACTTTTTCTCTGCAGATGGAAAAAATGTTTTTCAAACCAGGCTGAATGATCTTTCAGGCACCATCAGTATCTCCATTCCACGCATACCAAAGGGACTTTATATTGTACGGGTAAAACTAAAAGAGGAATATGTGTATGAAAAGGTTTTGATGCAGCAGGAATAAAAGCTTTCAATTATTCTTCTGTACTTAACCCTGCTTTTAAATATTCCCTGTTCATCCGGGCGATGTTTAAAACCGAGATACCTTTTGGGCACTGTGCTTCGCAGGCATAAGTATTGGTACAATTGCCAAAACCTTCCTTATCCATTTGTGCAACCATATTCAGCACCCTTGATTCTCTTTCGGGTTCACCCTGCGGCAATAAGGCCAATTGAGAGACCTTGGCACTTACGAATAACATGGCGCTGCTGTTCTTGCAGGCAGCCACACAGGCACCGCAACCAATGCATGCTGCAGCATCAAAAGCTTTATCCGCATCTTTTTTATCAATAGGAATAGCATTGGCATCAACAGCATTGCCCGTATTAACAGATATAAAACCACCGGCCTGTATGATCCTGTCAAATGCATCACGGTCTACCATCAGGTCTTTGATGACCGGGAAAGCCTTGCTGCGCCATGGCTCCACAACAATGGTATCACCATCTTTAAATGCACGCATGTGCAATTGGCAGGTGGTATTCTTTGTCCATGGGCCATGTGCCCTGCCGTTTATATACATGCTGCAGGCACCGCAAATACCTTCCCTGCAATCATGGTCAAAAGCTATCGGGTCCTTACCATCAGTTATCAGTTGCTCATTCAACACATCAAACATCTCTAAAAAAGACATCTCGGATGAAATATCTTTTACCTGGTAGGTATCAAAGTTTCCGTTTGCACGGCTGTTCTTCTGTCTCCACACTTTAAGTGTGAGGTTCATGTTGTAGTGTTCCATAATTCTTAAATACGTTTATAATTACTGTACTCGAACGGCCGCCATCCAAACTTTGTCGATAAAAAATATAATATCCTGTGTTTTATATTCTTAAAATTTTTTTTCCGGATATCCATATTAAATTTCCAATCTTCTTTTTTTACCAACTCCTCCATAACAGCCGGGTGTGTTCCTTCAAATACTGTAACCGAATCAATGTTAGTATAGTCAAACCGGTCACTTTTATTCTTCTGCTCTGCCACCCATTGCTTATGTTCATCCTCAGGTGTCCAAAGCTTCCCGAAATCAGTATACTTCTTTTGCATGGCAACGGGGTTACGTACCCAGCCATAATGATAAATATAAGCATTGATAAGCTTCACATTTAACTTCCGGTTCCCCAGTCTAAAGCCTTGTGCATCCCTGTAGCTGCGTATCTTTTTATTGTTCTTTATTACCCGGATCTCTTTCGAATACCATCTCCTCCCGTCGCCAATAAACTTGTAGCTGCCGTAAAAATGATGATAATGAAACAATAGGCCATCTACCCTTTCATCATCTTTATATTTTTTCATGGCTTCCAATATCGTTGCATGGTATTGCTCATGCAATACTTCATCAGCCTGTATGTAAAAGAGCCAGTCGCTGTCTGCTGCTGTGGCATCCATCGCTTTATCTGTTTCAACCGCTAAAACTTTCCCTCCTTCACGCAGGTCCTTATCCCATACCGAATGAACAATTTTCATTTTATCAGAACCAATTGAACCGACCAGCGCATTTGTTTCATCTTCCGAATCACCAAGACAAACGATCATTTCATCTACAATGGGTAAAAGCGAATTTATAGATTCCAATACCGGATAACCATATTTCACCGCATTTTTTACAAAAGTGAATCCGCTTACTTTCATTTTACTTGTATGAACGTTGCGTAGGCTTTACAATCTCGAAACTTAGCGGCTCTTTATTCATTTGCCAGTCACTATCCTGTTTGTATTCCCAGGCTGCAACAAAACTATAATTACCATCATCCCTTTTCGCTTCACCGTCTTCGGTTTGCGATTCTTCTCTGAAATGCCCGCCGCAGCTTTCATTCCTGTTCAATGCGTCTTTACACATCAATTCCCCAAGCTCGATGAAATCAGCTACCCTGCCGGCTTTGTCCAGCTCAGGGTTCATTTCATTAATGTCGCCGGGTATCCTTACATCGCTCCAGAATTCTTTTTTTAATGCTTGTATCTGTGTGATCGCTTCCTGTAATCCTTTTGCATTACGGGCCATGCCGCATTTGTCCCACATTATTTTCCCCAGGCGTTTGTGAAAACTTTCCACGGTTTGTGTACCCTTAATGCCCATCAGTTTATTTATGCGGTCACTTACCTCTTTCTCCGTTTCTGCAAAAGCAGGATGATCAGTTGGAATTGATTTGGTGGCAATATCATCAGCAAGGTAATTCCCTAAAGTATAAGGAATAACAAAATAACCATCAGCAAGCCCCTGCATCAAAGCGCTTGCACCTAACCTGTTTGCCCCATGATCACTGAAATTGGCTTCACCCAATGCATATAAACCAGGTACCGTTGTTTGTAATTCGTAATCAACCCAAAGCCCACCCATGGTATAATGCACAGCAGGATAGATGCGCATGGGCATTTCGTAAGGATTCTCTCCCGTGATCTTTTCATACATCTCGAAAAGGTTACCGTATTTTTCTTCCACCACGGCCCTGCCCAGTTCAACTATTGTATGATCTTCTGTATTTTCATTTCCGGTTTTACCTGCTTCAATTTTACCATAGCGTATGATGGCGTCTTTAAAATCAAGATAGACCGCCAGCCTGGTTGTGCCTACGCCATAACCTTCATCGCACCTTTCTTTTGCGGCTCTTGATGCCACATCCCTGGGAACAAGATTTCCAAAAGCCGGGTACCTGCGCTCTAAATAATAATCCCTTTCTTCTTCGGGTATGTCAACTGTTTTACGGTTATCATCTTTTTTCTTAGGCACCCATATCCTTCCGTCATTGCGTAAGCTTTCGCTCATCAGTGTTAGCTTACTTTGGTATTCGCCGCTAACAGGTATACAGGTAGGATGAATTTGTGTGAAGCAGGGGTTTCCAAAAAACGCTCCTTTCTTATGCGCCTTCCATATTGCAGTAACATTACTGCCCATGGCATTGGTACTTAAATAAAATACATTGCCATAACCACCGGTGCACAACAAAACAGAATGGCCAAAGTGCCTTTCCAGTTTACCACTTACGAGATCCCTTGCAATAATTCCTCTTGCCTTGCCATCTATCTTTACAATATCCAGCATCTCATGACGGTTGTACATGGTTACATTACCAAGTGCAACCTGTCTTTCCAAAGCACTGTAAGCGCCTAATAATAATTGCTGGCCGGTTTGTCCTGCTGCATAAAACGTACGTTGCACCTGCGTTCCGCCAAAACTCCGGTTACTTAATAAGCCGCCATACTCTCTCGCAAAAGGAACACCCTGTGCCACACATTGGTCAATAATGGCTGCGCTTACTTCGGCTAAACGATGTACGTTACCTTCCCGTGCACGATAGTCACCTCCTTTAACCGTATCATAGAACAACCGAAAAACGGAGTCGCCGTCATTCTGGTAATTTTTTGCTGCATTGATCCCGCCCTGTGCTGCAATGCTGTGTGCACGGCGCGGACTATCCTGGAAACAAAATGCTTTTACCTTATAACCCATTTCTCCCAAAGACGCTGCTGCGGAAGCACCGGCCAAACCTGTGCCCACAACAATAACTTCAAGCTTGCGCTTATTGGCAGGATTAACGAGTTTTACATGGCCTTTGTAATCGGACCATTTTTTTTCCATTTCTCCTGCCGGAATTTTTGCATTTAACTCCATGTGTAATTTATTTTTCGTGTCCTCCGTAGCGCTAGCGAAGGAGGATAATTATGTACTTAACTTTTTTGCTACTATTAAACTTCATTGGCGTCGCACCCTTGTACTTTTATTCTCTATTCAACAATGCATTCTATTCGATCCACTTCAAATAAATTGAAACAGGCATTAAAGCAAACAGCAAACAAATGATCACTGAAAAAGCAACCCCAACAAACTTAATGATGGGTGTATATTTTTTGTGGTTGATGCCAAATGTCTGAAATGCACTTTGAAACCCATGGATCAAATGCCAGCAAAGGGAGATCACTCCCAAAACATATATGACAACAACCCATAAATTTTGAAAAACGATCAGCATCTCTTTATAAAGATTATGTACTTCCTGGTTTGCATAATCGCCCAAAACAATATCTTCCAACCCGCCAAACCTGGAAGGAATCCAGAAATGATAAAGATGAAGTACAAGGAACATTAAAAGAAGCGTTCCCAACAGGCCCATGCTCCTGCTGTACCATGTACTGCTGCCTGACTGGTCATACTTTGCATACTTAATGGGTCGTGCTGACCTGTTCTGTGCCCATAATACCAGCCCCTGTATGATATGAATGATAAGGCCGATGAACAAACCGATCTCCATCGTGCGTACAATAAGATTACTACCCATGAAATGCCCCCAGTGATTAAAGGTTTGTCCCCCATCATCAAAGAAGATCATAGAATTTATGCCGCAATGAACGATCAGAAAACTTATAAGAAAAAGACCTGTCAGGCCCATAATTAATTTCTTGCCGATAGAAGAAGTAAAAAAATGTTTCCAGGTCATGTTGTTAGCGTTAGAAGTTTGAGTTGGGATACAAAAATACGTTAGGAACGCCAAAAACGCTAATTAGGGGGAGTTTTTATGAGAAGATGCCGGATACTGGCAAGATCTCAAAAATTGAAAAGCTCTTTAGCTGTTATACGGCATCTGGTATCAAGCATCAGGTATCCAGCTTCCAGTATCAATTCAACCTCTTCATCATCATATTATCCACCTGCTCAAAAACAATTTCCGGTTTTAGGGTACGCCACTGCGGGAAGTCGATCAGTTCTATATAGTTCGTCAATCTCGCCTGTATAAAATCATACTGGCTTTGCGGGGGCATATCTATGATCACTACCCAGCCTCCTTCATCTTCCAGTTGCTCCCGCCATTCTTCGTAATAACTATCATCGCTGCTGTGAAAATTCAAAACGTTCTCCGCAATGAGGATGAATTTTGTGATCCCCTTGCTGAACAGGATATCTGTAACGTCACGCCGGAGTGCCATGATATCATTCTCTATGGCATCATTCCATTCGCCCAGTAATTCAATGATCACATAATTTTGTTCGTAATCTGCAAACAGGATCTTCATGTAAAGCGTCTTTGAACCAAATTCATCCCATTGCGGATGAATGTAATAATTATAAACCGTCTGGGAGAATTCGAATTCACTATAGGTACGGCCATAAAAGGGTGAAAGCTCATCTTCTTCGGCAGTGTATAAATGCCTCCAGTTAAAATATGGTTCTATGTTCTGCAAGTAAATTGACTTAAATAAATATTTTTTTATTGCTCATGCAAATTTCAAACAAATCCCTGGATTGAAAGTACATGATTTAACCATAACAAAAAAAGGGCCGCAACTTGTGCGGCCCAACTTATTAACCCAATAATCTTTTATTGTACAACAATTCTTTCTGTAAAAATAAATTTGTTTGATGCATCGGTTACTTTAACCATGTACATACCTTTTGCCATCTTGCTGTTTAACTGAACAGTTTCAACCTGGCTTTTTGCAGTAACATTCACCACCGTGTTCATAATTGCTTTACCGGAAAGATCGGTAACAGTGACATTGTATTTTCCTGCCTGCTGGCCATCAAAGAATACCCTGAACTCATTTGCAGTTACCGGGTTTGGATAAATATGTGCATCCGGCGTGATAACCGGTACTACAGGCTTGAAATCAGCAGCAAAGCTTTTGGCCGCATCGGCTTCTTTCTGTAATAACAAATTACCATTGGCAAGATCAGAAGCATTGTAAACCATATCTGAACCCTCGATCTTAACAGCAGCAAGGTCATTGAGTTTAAATTTATAGTAACCTGCAAAAGTATTTGCGCTGGCCACTACAATAGCGCCTTCTTTATCTACTGCCGCCCCGTTGGTAGTGTAATTTGCCGGCAGGCCGCTTATGGTACCAATATGCTTTGCAACCCTGGTATCAAGGTCAACTACAAAAACATAGTGATTGGCAGAGATGATGTATAATTTGTTATACGCATCTGCGATCATATCGCCACCCCAGCTTGAACATTTATTGTGAATGGAAACACCTTTGTTTGATTCATCATCAATAAGATTTCCAAGGTCGGTAACGGTTACTTTTTTGCCTGTTGTAAAACGTACCAGGCGATTGGCATCATTGGTAACGGCATAGCCATTTCCATCGGCAGCAATAACCATACGTGTAAAATGATTGGCCTCATCCTGGAGTGACTCATTTGAATTCAAAGGCGCTGTCCTTACAGTATAGAACTTTTGTGCATCGCCTTTTGCCCCCAGGTCAAGCCAGCGCAATTCGCCGATCCGCATAGGAGTAAAGAATAATTTATCATGATTTTTATCATACGCTGCTGCTGCTACCATTGTTGCTGTTGGGTACACAGGCGTGTTGTAAACCTGGCCTTTATGATCCACTGTCTGCTCAACGGGTTGTTTTGTTGTAGCATCCATCATCAGAAAATGAGTCTTCGCCCGCTGGTAAACATCCTGAACGATCTTGCCCGAAGAAATATCAACCTTGCGGATGTTCATCCACATAAAGTCACCGTTACCATCACCGGTAATGGCATAGGTTGTATTGGCATCCTGGGCAAAGGCACCGAAACTTGTTGCGATAAGTGTAGTTGAGAGTAAAAATTTAAGATTCATAAGAGGAGTTTTTATTAGTAATGAGATACGTAAATTAGTAAAATTACATAAATCGTCCAAGATTATTTTATAAGCGGCTGCTCTCGATGGCCTTCTTAACGCTGCCGGTTTTTAAAAGCAATTGACGTGCAGCCTCATAGTCCTTCATGTCTGTTTTTTCCATAAGCATTTTCACACCCCGGTCTATCAGTTTATCATTGGTGAGCTGCATATTCACCATTTTGTTATCTTCTACCCTGCCCAGTTGGATCATAACGGTGGTGGAGATCATATTAAGTACCAGTTTTTGGGCCGTTCCGCTTTTCATCCGGGTACTGCCGGTCACAAACTCGGGGCCTACCACCACTTCAATAGGGTGATCCGACACCTCACTTAAAGGTGACTCGGGGTTACAACAGATGCTGCCGGTAACGATATTGGCTTCCCTGCATTTTTTCAATGCTTCTATAACGTAGGGGGTTGTGCCACTTGCCGCAATGCCTATCACCACATCCTTATCATTCACATCATGTGCCTGCAGGTCGGCCCAGCCCTGTTTGGTGTCATCTTCTGCAAACTCCACCGCCTTGGTTATTGCGGTATTACCCCCGGCTATGATACCGATCACCAGTCCATAAGGCACCCCGTACGAAGGCGGGCATTCGCTGGCGTCTACAATACCCAACCGGCCGCTGGTACCCGCCCCTATATAAAATAAGCGGCCTCCCATCAGCATCTTATCCACGATCGCATGGATGAGCTGTTCTATCTGCGGTATCACTTTTGCAATTGCTGCAGGAACAGTATTATCTTCTTTATTGATATTGGTTAATAATTCTGTTACAGTCATCTTTTCCAGGTGCCTGTAATCCGATTGCGATTCTGTGATTTGTTTAAATGCCATACTGATTAAAAAATAGTTTTCAGTTTAAAAACACTACAGATCATAATGCCTTTCCAGGTCTCCGCTGGTTAGCGGAAGATTTAGGGGGCATTATGAAATTTTACCAATCCATCCATTGGTTTTTTTATCACTTTGCCCAATTGTAACTCATAGGAACCGCACATATCTTTCAATACATCTTTGAACCCAAATGCCACGCTGCCAATAAAATTAATGGGCAGTGTCCAGCTTTCCCGGTATTTATAAACATGGTTAAAAAAGAAATCATTGAATCCATCCTCAATTATATTCTCTATCATATAATGCCCCCGGTTCTCTGCCAAAAAAATGGTAAAGGATGCCAGGTACCTGTTAGGAAATGGCTTGCGGTATACATGATCAAGTATGTCCTGGCGGTTCGTATTAAATTTAGCATTGAACCTGTCCATCAAATCCTCATCAAAGGTATTATACAAAAAATGTTGAACAACTTTTTTTCCCAGGTAGGCGCCACTTCCTTCATCACCTAAAACATAACCAATACCAGGACTGTTTTTTACGATCTTTTTCCCGTTAAAATAACAGCAAAACGAGCCTGTGCCAAGATTACATACGATCCCTTTTTTATCCCCAATAAGTCCTTTGGCAGCTCCTATGATATCATTATCTACATTTATTTTTTTTGTAGCGGGAAACACCTGTTTCAGTGCGTTCTTTATGAGTTTAATATTATCTGTACTTATACAACCGGTACCGTAAAAGAAAATCTCATCCGGCTCAATTTGTTTTATTTTCGCTTTTACTTCCTCCTTAATTATTTTTTGTATTTGTTCCGCTGATAAAAAATACGGGCTTAAACCCTGTGTAAATATTGTCTTTTTCTTTTTCCCGTCAATAAGGCACCACTCTGCTTTAGTTGCCCCGCTGTCTGCGATCAGTTTTATAGACATTAAAAGGTATTATTTAAATTGAAGTTAATTCTTTTTGAGTATAAAGCTGAACATAAAGCCACAAGTTACCAGCTGCAAGGGACAAGCAAATAATAAACCCTTCTTTTCAAAATTCCAGGATTTTTCATGTATACCTGCATTTGTCTAAGGTTTCTCCCTTGCAGCTTGCTTTACCCTTGTTGCTTCTTCTTATCTTCGCAAAATGAATAACAAAAAGATACAGGTTTGGTTGCCCCTGCTTTTTAGTATAACCATGATAATCGGTATGTGGCTCGGCTATAAAATGAGGGATAATATGCCCGGCAGAAGTTTCTTTTTTACTGAGAAGCGGCGGCCCATCCAGGAGATCATGGACCTGATACAAAGTAAATATGTGGATGAGGTAAAAATAGATTCACTGGCCGATACCGCCATACAGGCCATGCTCAATAAGTTAGATCCGCACTCGGTATTCATTCCTGCTGAAGAATTACAGGAAGTGAATGAAGACCTTGCCGGTAAATTCTTTGGCATTGGTATAGAGTTCAACATTTTTGACGACACACTCAACGTGATCAATGTTTTAAAAGACGGCCCGGGTTATAAAGCAGGTTTGCTGACCGGCGATAAATTTTTAAAGGTGGGTGACAGTGTCATTGCCGGAAAAAAAACAAGCGCAGATGATTATAGAAAATTACTGCGTGGCGACAGGGGCACCAAAGTAAAGGTTACTTTTTTACGCGGAAATGACCAGATCTATACAACGATCACAAGAGATGCGATACCATTAAGCAGCGTGGATGCCAGCTACATGATCAACACAGATATTGGTTATATCAGGCTGAATAAATTTTCTACGCAAACCTACCGTGAATTCATGGAATCACTGGAAGCATTAAAAAAGAAAGGACTAAAAAAACTTGTTCTCGACCTGAGGGGAAATGGTGGCGGCATTTTAGATGAAGCCGTAGAAATTGCTGATGAGTTTTTATCGGGAGATAAATTAATTACTTATACAGAGGGAAAACACATTGCAAAAAAAGAATACCGTTGCCGCAGGCAGGGCCAGTTTGAAACAGGGCCATTGGTTGTTTTGGCAGATGAAGGTACGGCCAGCGCCAGCGAGATATTGATCGGTGCATTACAGGATTGGGACAGGGCCACCATCATTGGCAGAAGGTCATTTGGAAAGGGCCTGGTTCAGGAACAATTTGACCTGAGTGATAAAAGCGCTTTACGCTTAACCATCGCACGTTATTACACGCCTATTGGAAGGAGTATTCAAAGGCCTTACACAAAAGGCGGCAAGGCATATTACGATGAGATCAGTAACCGTTACCACGACGGCGAAACACAAAGTGCCGATTCTGTAAAAAATGATACGAGTAAAGTGTATAAAACAAAAGCGGGTAAAATAGTTTACGGCAGGGGCGGTATAACACCCGATTATTTTATAGCACTCGATACAAGCGGCTTTAGCACCAATTCTGCAAAGGTTTATAACAGGGGCACCATCGGGAGCTTCGCTTATAAATTCTATTTACAGAACCTTACCCAGTTAAAGAATTATGCAGCACCCGCTGACTTTGTGCAGCATTTTTCCTTCTCTGAAGACAACTGGAAGCTTTTTGTAAATGCTGCGGCAAGAGACTCTGTAGATCTCTCTGCGATCCCTGCAAAAGAAAAACAGGACCTTATTAATCGTATAAAATCTACCATCGCACGGCAGTTATGGCGCAATGAAGGTTTTTTTGAAAGCCTGAATGCTACGGATGAAGCGCTGAAAAAATCGATAGAGATCCTTAATAAATAAAAAGCCCCGAAAAAATTCGGGGCGATAATGTCGTTCTCAATGATCAGCAGGTTTTAGTTTGCTACCGGTTGTAACGCTTCAAAGGGTTGTCGGTTTTTCCACGGATTAATGGAAAGTGTTTTCATGTGGTTTGGATAGTCTTCTTTAGGATATTGACATTGCAAAGATTGCCTTAAATAATCTGGCTTAAGGTAGGTGACGGCATAATTATGTTGTAGAAAATGTTCTAAGCAGTTTATTTCTTATTCTTAGCCCTGTCCCCTGCCTTACCATATATATAGGTAACCCATCTTCTTGGTATAATTCTCAATACACCCGACATGATCCCCGGCAATGTACCCGGTACAATAAGCAATCTTCCTTTTAATGTTTTACGAACAGTTATCTCTCCTACTCTTTTGGGGCTAACTGATAACTGGTCACCAAACCAGCCAAGCTGTTTTTTTGTACTTGCTTCTATCGATGGTTTTGTATAAACAGGACCAGGTGCCAAACAACTTACGCTGATATTTTTTTCTTTGAGCTGGTAACGCAATGAATAACTAAATGAAACAACAGCGGCCTTGGTAGCCGAATACATATTCTTTGCAGGTATGGGGCCAAGTCCCGCCATGCTGGCAACATTTAAAATATAAGAAGGTGCATTTTTTTCAAGTAGCGGTAATAAGGTAAGACTAAGCGCCATTGCTGATTCAATATTTAACCGAACCATGTAGCGCAGGCTGTCAAGAGACAATGACAGGTAATCGTCATCACCACCCAATCCTGCCACATTAAAAAGCATTTTAAGCGGTATATTTTTTTCGGTACACCATTTTGCAATTGCAGTTGCAGATTCTTCTTTACTCAGGTCAAATGATAATGTTTCCACGTGAACACCGTAAGCAGATTCAAGTTTATTCTTTGCGATGTTCAGTGTATCCCAACCCCTGGCGATCAGTATCAGGTTATATTTCCGTTTTGCCAATGCCTCAGCAATGGCAAAGCCAATTCCTTTGCTGCCCCCGGCAACCAGCGCATAAGGATAAGTATTTTCAAAACTATTCTTTGATGTGTCTGTTTTATCCATAAAGCCGGGGATGATCATATTATTCCATAGCCCGGCGGGTTCCGGTGAAAACCAATTCGTATTTATCGGGATATTGCTATTATCTTCTGTGGACCGGGCATTCACACTAATTATGCTAAAAGCAATAAAAAGCAGGAAGCTGATTTTTTTCATATAGTAATATATGACACTAAGACGTTGAGCAAAGGAAAAGGGTTGCAAATAACGGCCTGCTGATAATTTAATCGCCTGTAAAACCCTCAACTCAAATTATTACCTTTGCCGCAAATAACGATTACTATGTGGCTCAACAGCATTTTAGATACCATCGGCAATACGCCTTTGATCAAACTCAATAAGATCACTAAAAACCTTCCCTGTACCGTACTGGCAAAAGTGGAATACTTTAATCCCGGCAATTCTATCAAAGACCGTATGGCTTTAAAGATGCTGGAAGTTGCAGAGCAGGAAGGCAAAATAAAACCCGGTGGCACCATCATTGAAGGCACAAGCGGTAATACAGGTATGGGCCTTGCGCTGGCTGCATGCGTTAAAGGATACAAATGTATTTTCACCACTACGGATAAACAATCGAAAGAGAAAGCCGACATTTTAAAAGCAGTAGGTGCAGAAGTAATCGTATGTCCTACCAATGTAGAGCCTGAAGATCCCCGCAGTTATTATTCAGTAAGTAAGCGGCTGGCTACAGAAGTACCCAATAGCTGGTATGTAAATCAATACGACAACCTGGCCAACCGGCTTGCGCATTACGAACAAACGGGTCCCGAGATCTGGGAGCAGACAGAAGGAAAGGTAACACACCTGGTTGTTGCCACAGGAACCGGTGGTACGATCGTGGGCACAGGAAAATATCTCAAAGAGAAAAATCCAAACATCAAAGTATGGGCGATAGACAGCTATGGTTCCTTATTAAAAAAATATTTTGAAACGGGTGAGCTTGACCAGAAAGAAGTATACCCTTATATCAGCGAAGGATTTGGTGAAGACTTTGTTCCTGAGAATTATGACATGAGTGTGATCGATGCATTTACAAAAGTTACCGATAAGGATGGTGCAGTAATGGCAAGACGTATTGCCAAGGAAGAAGGAATGTTTTGCGGGTACAGTGCAGGCAGTTGTTTGCATGGATTATTGCAGTTGAAAGATTCATTAAAAAAAGATGACGTTGTCGTTTGCATCTTTCATGATCACGGAAGCCGTTACGTAGGCAAAGTATATAACGACCAGTGGATGCTGGAAAGAGGATTTTTAGACGTTAAAACATTCAAGGACCTGATAAGCGGAAGGGGTGCGCAAAAACTGATCAATGTAAGCAGTTCCAATACGGTTGCTGAAGCAATAGAGCTGATGAAGAAATATGATATTGAGAATATACCCGTAATGGATAAGGATGCAAACATTGGCGCCATATCTGAAAGCGGTTTATTCAACAAGATCCTGAACAATCCCGACATAAAAACACAATCCGTTGCGTCTGTTATGGAAAAAGCCTATCCCGAAGTGGCATTTGAGACCCCTGTTGAGCGATTGAGCACATTTATTACCAAGGAAAACGGGGCGGTTTTAAGTAAGGATGAAAGCGGGTCCTTTCATATTGTCACCAAATACGACATCATCCAGAGCCTTACAAAATAGCCTTCCCGTTATTATACGATAGGGCTTAAATATAGTACAGTGCTGCATCTAACAGGTGCGGCACTTTTCATATAATTAAAATTCCGCAAGCCTGTTCACGTAGATTTACGACATGTTTTTACTTACCTAAAAGTGGTATTCGAAAGAGTATTTACTATGGCAACAGTAATTACAGTAGTTTGAAAATAGAGCATTATCGCTCTATAAAAGAATGTTAAAGCACCGCATCTTTGTGTCAGAAGTTGATTGATAGAGATTAAATATCAATCGTTATCCAAGATCCTGATAAAAGCCAAAAGAATTCAAAATCCAATGTTTGTGAAGAACCAACAAACAATCCAATATCAGTCAACTTCTTTTTAAGTTCTTAAGTTTTGTGAAATCCAATATCGCTTTAAGATCTTTCTTATCCGAAGAAAAACCAAAGATCTGAAAAGAAACATCCAATATCCTGCCTATGCTGCAAATAGCGATGATGGCAAGAAGAACCGAAGAAACCAATATCCAGCCTATGCCGTAAAAAGCGATGATGGCGAAAGACCAAAGAAAAACCAATATCCTGCCTATGCTTTAAAAAGCGATGATGGCAAATTGAAGAACAACTGAAACCAGGATTAAATTATTAGGTTACTCTGCTAAATAAGGTAACCCCCTTAAGAAAGCAGAATTCCAAATCCTGAAAAAAACCTAACCCGTGCTTGGTTGGTTTAAAAACTTGACTTCCACAGTTAATTGACACGTCAACGGGCTGCGGAAGTTTTTTTATGCCCTAAACTCTCCTATTTTTATACCATGATCCTGCAAAAAATAGCTGACCTGGGCTTTATCCCCAAAAGGATCATCTCGATTGTGCCCTCCCAAACAGAACTGCTGCATTACTTAGGCCTGGAACAGGAAACCACCGGCATCACCAAATTCTGTGTACACCCAAAAGAATGGTTTCACAAAAAAATACGGGTAGGCGGCACAAAGACTATAAATATCAACCTCGTGCGGCAATTACAACCCGACCTTATCATTGCCAATAAAGAAGAAAATGTAAGAGAACAGGTAGAAGAACTGGCAAAGGATCACGCCGTTTGGCTCACAGATGTAAATAACCTTGAGGATGCACTGGAAATGATAAAGGATATCGGCGAGCTTACAGGCAAAGAAAAAGAAGCATCTGTACTGGTCAATGAAATTAATACCCGCTTTCACCTGTTAAGCGCTCAACAGCAAACTCAAAACTCTCAACATGACCCTGCGGGAAAACCAAGAACCGCTTACCTCATCTGGCGTGATCCTTATATGACCGTTGGCGGCGATACTTTTATTAATGATATGCTGGTCAAATGTGGGTTCATCAATGCTTTTGGCGATAAAGAAAGATATCCTGAAATAAATGTTGCTGAACTGAAAACTCAAAACTGTAAACTGCTTCTTCTTTCCTCCGAGCCCTACCCTTTTAAGCAAAAACATATTGATGAGTTAAGCGAACAGTTGCCAGGTTGTAAAATAATTTTAGTGGACGGAGAAATGTTTAGCTGGTATGGAAGCAGGTTATTGCTGGCACCGGATTATTTTAATGAATTTACCAGCAGGGTTTTGAACCACATAGAAAGATAGGAAACATAAGTATTCTCATGTCCCAGGTGGTTTCTGATGCTCTCTATGTTCCTATGTGGTTCAAACTGATACAATAGGGAAATTTCTATACCCCTTCTCATTACCAGTTTTTACATTATTTTTGTCCAAAATCAAACTAACATGGCGAATAAAAAAATTATTGAATTATTAGGTGACCAGGCTGATTCTTTATTAAATCATGAATGTAAGACCATTTCAAAAAATGACATCTCTCTCCCCAATCCAAATCACGTGGATGATATCTGGAGAGCAAGTAACAGGAATAATCAAACCTTAAAAAGCTTACAGGCCATTTTAGATCATGGCCGCCTTGCGGGAACAGGCTATGTATCCATACTGCCGGTTGACCAGGGCATAGAACACAGTGCAGGTGCATCGTTTGCCCCTAACCCGATCTATTTTGACCCCGAGAATATTGTAAAGCTGGCCATTGAAGGCGGTTGCAATGCCGTGGCTTCTACGTTTGGCGTACTGGGTATTGTAAGCCGCAAGTATGCACATAAGATCCCGATGATGGTTAAACTAAACCACAATGAATTTTTAAGCCTTCCCAATAAATTCGACCAGATCATGTTTGGCCAGGTAAAAGACGCCTGGAATATGGGTGCTACCGCTGTTGGCGCTACCATCTATTTCGGCAGTCCCGAAAGCACCCGCCAGATACAGGAAGTTGCCACAGCTTTTGAAATGGCACATGAACTGGGAATGACCACCGTACTCTGGTGCTATCTTCGTAACAACGGGTTTAAAGTAGATGGTGTGGACTATCATAATGCCGCGGACCTTACCGGCCAGGCCAATCACCTGGGCGTTACGATACAAGCGGATATCATCAAACAAAAATTACCAACCAATAATGGCGGGTATAATGCTACCAAGCACGGTAAGACATCCCCGCTTGTTTATTCTAAATTAACTACAGATAGTCCTATTGACCTCACCCGTTACCAGGTAGCCAATTGTTATATGGGCCGTGTGGGTTTAATTAACAGTGGCGGCGAAAGCAAGGGCGCAACTGATCTTGCAGAAGCAGTTACTACCGCGGTAGTTAATAAGCGTGCAGGTGGTATGGGACTGATCAGCGGGCGAAAAGCTTTTCAAAAACCAATGAAGGATGGAATTGAATTATTGAATACCATACAGGATGTATATTTAGACAAGAGTATCACGATAGCATAACCAGTTTACAGTTTGTAGTTTTCAGGCGTTTGATCCTTCAAACAACTGTAAACAGCAAACCCAAAACCGCAAACTGATAACATGAAGCAAGAAGAAGACTTTGATGCCAGCCTTGCCGGTGAAGAAGGGCCGGCCGGTGAAGCAAGAACAAATTGGTTCAAGCGAATGAAAAAGGGCATTCTTACTTCTACAAAAGATAAGAAAGATGCCCCTGAAGGATTATGGTCCAAATGCCCATCCTGTAAATATACCTGTACCATTTCCGAATTACACGAAAGCAAATTCGTATGTGCAAAATGTGGTTACCATCATCGCATTGGCAGCGATGAATATTTCGAGATCTTATTCGATAACAACCAGTACACCGAGCTTTTTGCAAATATCAGGTCAAAGGACTTTTTGAAATTTGTTGACCTGAAGCCATACGGAAAACGTTTGGAAGAGACCTATGCCAAAACAGATATCCATGATTCCATTACCGTGGCGCATGGAAAAGTAATGGAAAATGAACTGGTGATCGCCTGCATGGATTTTGAGTTCATCGGCGGAAGCCTTGGAAGTGTGATGGGAGAAAAAATATCAAGGGCATGCGATTATTGTATTGAGCAACGCGTACCTTTTATGATCATCAATAAAAGCGGTGGTGCCAGGATGATGGAGAGTGCATTCTCTTTAATGCAGCTTGCAAAAACATCCGGCAAACTATCACAGCTCAGCGACGCCAAGATCCCTTATATCTCTTTGTGCACTGATCCGACCTTTGGCGGCACTACCGCTTCCTTCGCCATGTTGGGCGATGTTATTTGTGCTGAACCCGACGCCCTCATTGGCTTTGCAGGCCCGAGGGTAATTAAAGAGACCATCAAAAAAGACCTGCCGGAAGGTTTCCAGCGCAGCGAATTTTTACTGGAGCACGGGTTCCTCGACTTCATTGTTCACCGCAAAGACCTGAAACAAAAATTAGCGACCTTATTGGTATTATTCAAGGGCTAACTTTTTTAATTACGTAATTTTATGCAGCAGTGGAAAAATAAACCTGCTGCATTTTATTTTATAGAATGGAAATCAGCAACCGCAAAGCTTATCATGAATATTTTTTTGAAGCAACTTATATTGCCGGGCTTGTGCTTAGCGGCACCGAGATAAAATCACTGCGTGCCGGCAAGGCGAGCTTTAATGACAGCTATTGCATTTTTAGTGACGGCGAGCTTTTTGTAAAAAGCCTCCACATATCAGAATATGCTTTTGGTACACACAGTAACCATGAGCCATTGCAGGAAAGAAAACTTTTACTCAATAAAAGAGAATTAAGAAAACTGGAAGGTAAGATCAAAGAGAAAGGATATTCCATAATTCCCTTAAGGATGTTCTTAGCCGAATCCGGGTATTTTAAAATGGAGATCGGTTTGGGTAAGGGGAAAAAGAATTATGATAAAAGAGACAGCATTAAGGAAAGAGAAACGGACAGGGATATTAAAAGGAAGTATGGGATCTAAAAATTATGAGTTATGAATTATAAGTTATGAGTTGGGAGTCTGCTATAAATGAGTCTTAACTCATCATTCATAACTCATAATTCATAACTCCTGTTAGCATTCGCTCAAGCTCAACGGCACATTCACCGCCAGTCCCCCATCAGCAGTTTCTTTATATTTACTATTCATATCAAGCGCTGTATCCCACATCGTTTTTATAACACCGTCCAAACTCACTTTGGCATAATCGGGTGAACTTTGCAGGGCGAGCTGGCTTGCCGTTATTGCTTTTATTGCGCCCATTGTATTCCTTTCAATGCAGGGAATCTGTACAAGCCCGCCTATCGGATCACAGGTCATGCCCAGGTGATGTTCCATTGCTATTTCTGCAGCCATCAATGCCTGGCGCTGTGTGCCGCCCATGCATTCTGTTAATGCTGCGGCAGCCATTGCACTGCTTACGCCGATCTCTGCCTGGCAGCCACCCATCGCCGCAGAGATGGTAGCTCCTTTTTTAAATATGCTTCCCACCTCGGATGCAGTTAATAAGAACTGGATTATTTTTTCATCGCTGTTGCCGCCACAAAAAGCGATATAATATTGCAGTACCGCCGGTATCACACCTGCCGCGCCATTTGTTGGCGCCGTTACTACCCTTCCAAAACTTGCATTCTCTTCATTTACCGCAAGGGCAAAGCAACTCACCCAATCAAGTATGTATTTAAAATCATTACCGCCCTGCTGGATGGTTGCCAGCCAGCTATCGTAATCATTATATGCTCTTCCGTTCACCAGTTTTTTATTTAACCCTGCGCCGCGCCGCTTCACTTGTAATCCGCCGGGCAGCATTCCTTCGGCATGACAACCCCTGTACATACATTCCTTCATCACCCGCCATATATTCAATACACCATCCTTTGTTTCTTTTTCATTTCGCCATGCCGCTTCATTTTCAAGAACGATATCACTGATGTTCATACCGGTCTTCATACACCAGTGCAAAAGTTCATTGGCGGTATTTACCGGGAAAGGAAGCGTGACCTCCGATTTCCTGTTATTGTCTTCACCTTCCTTTACCACAAAACCACCACCCACCGAATAATAAGTTTCCGATAAGCCCTCTCCATTAATGAACTCAACCAAAAAACTTAATGCATTGGGATGAAAGGGAAGGGATTCGCCGTAAAGGAATTCAATATCTTCTGCGGGATCAAAATCAATTTCGTGCTTACCGGTTAAAAGTATCTTTTTCATCTGCTTAATATCAGCCATCTTGGCGTTGATATTATTCACATCAAAAGTTACCGGGTCATCACCGCTCAATCCCAGTTGTACGGCAACATCGGTACCATGCCCCACACCTGTCTTTGCCAATGAGCCATAAAGTATAACACGGATGGTCTTAACATTATCAAGCAGGCCTTTTTCTTCAAGTGAATGGGTAAATCGCTGTGCCGCACGCCATGGGCCAAGTGTATGGCTGCTGGAAGGCCCCACACCTATTTTAAACATATCAAAAACCGAAATGGCTTCGTGGCTCAAGGCTCTGTCAATTTTTATTGTACGTCTATCAGCTCAATTGTAAAGATAAGATTTGCACTGGCGGGTATACCAGGTAAAACGTTACATCCGTACCCCAGGCTCGGCGGTAAAAAAAGCGTTATAGCACCTCCCTTTTTTATCAGCGGCAGTCCCATTTGCCAGCCGGAGATCAATGACCCAAGGTGAGCTACATAGCCATTCAGGTTCTGGTCGAATGTAGTGCCGTTCTCTAATTTCCCGGTATATTTTACGGTTACATAAGAAGCTGTTGTTGGTGTAGACCCTGTACCGGGATTTGTGACGATATAGAAAAAACCTCTTGAATCCTGGGATGCCGTAATAGCATGCGAATTAAGATAAGATTGTAATGAAGTTATTTCAGAAGCCGAAGGAGAACCCATTGTAAGCGGGCAGGTGGTGGTCTGGGTATAAGAGTCTCCACTCTTCAGGCAGCTTCCAAATACAATAGATACGGCAGACAATGCAAGAATAAATACGATCTTTCTGTTCATTGATATTAGTTTTTAATTTTTATTTTACTTCAGCAAATTTATCACTTTTTTTCTCTTTGCTTTTTAATTCACGGTAAGCCTGCTCGTTCATCTCCCAATTATAGTGCATCCTGAAATAAGAAAAGAACAGGATGCATCCGAATACCGCGATTATAACGGTAATAAAACTGCCGGTTGAAGTATTGGAGATCTTGGTGTACCAATCGGGAAAGAAAAAATAAATGACAAATATTATCAATAATATGGGCAGGCTGAAAATAATTGCCATCGGAAGACCGTTCATTATTTTACCGGAGACCGTGTTTTGCTTTTCACGCACTTTCTCCCAATACGCTATGAATTGTTTCTCTTTTTCAGACAGCATGGCACAAAATTAAGGCAAATTGATGGTAGTACAGCGAGGTTAGACAGAAGCCACAAGAGTTGCAAGCTTCAAGCCACAAGGAACAAGCATGCTAACAAGAGCTGCCTCTTGTAGCTACTCCCCTTGTAGCTTCTCCAGTTGCAAGCTTCAAGCCACAAGGGAAAAGCATGAGAATAAAAAGTTGCCCCCTTGTAGCTGCTCCCCTTGTAGCTTATGCCGAAGATCCTTGTGAATCTCTATGTTTTGCTATATAACGAATATCTTGTAGGTTTGTTAACAACAACTCTTGTGAATGAAAATAGAACACCTGCTGGTTCAGCATTTTTACAATAACAAAGAAGTTACACTACAGGGCATGGGAACATTCAGGCTTTCGCCCGATTTTGTAATGCCAATGGAAACTGATAAAGATGCCGTGATGCCTGAAAATGCAATATCCTTTCAATACAATTCAAGGGCAACGGAAGACGATACACTCATTAACTTTATCGTTCAGCAAACGCATAAGATAAAGCCCCTCGCTTCTGCCGACCTGGATTCTTACCTGGCACTGGGTAAACAATTCTTAAATATCGGCAAGCCATTCAGGATCGAAGGGCTTGGACTGCTGGAAAAGAACCAGCTCGGGGAATACCAGTTCTCGCAGGGCAATTTTCTCAATACAAAATCAGAGGCCACTCCTGTAACTTCAAAGGAAAAAAGAGAAGAAGCTGATATCTCCTTTGCATCAGAACGAAAAGCTTCTCCTGTTAATAAAAAAGCGATATGGATAACTGTAGCCGTTGTAGGCCTTGGCATGGTTGGCGCAGCAGCCTGGTATTTTTTATCCCAGAAAAAAGAACCTGTTGAAAAGGTTGCCGACCTGCCCATAAAAGCACAGGACACAGCTACCATTGTGCTGGCTGATTCACTTATAAAAAAACAGGATTCCACAGCAACGATAACTCCACCGGTATCACCGGCTGATGGTTATTCTTTTAAAGTAGTGATCAAAAATTATCCTTCACGCCTGCTGGCAGAAAAAGCATACAACAGGCTTAGCAGCTATGGCCATAAACTGGTATTATACAGTTTCGATTCTGTTACGTATAAAGTGGCAATGCCTTTCACAAGGCCGCTTGCCGATACAACGATTGTAAAAGATTCTGTAAGAAAAGGATTATTTGGAGGCAACCCTTATATCGAACTCAAATAGGCCTGCCGGATCCATGAAAAATAAAACACAAATCCTTTCTGTTATTTTCTGGATCATTGCCGCAGCCGATATTATCGGAATAGCAGCAGACATTTCCATACTGCATTATGCAGCCAAGCCGCTTTTAGTACCGGTCTTAATGATATTGCTCGCCGCAGCAACAGGAGCCACACGGGGTAAAGGACTCATGCTTGCCGCCTTATTTTTTTCGTGGGCGGGTGATATGTTCTTATTGTTCGAATCGAAAAATGAGCTCTTCTTTATTTTCGGGCTGGTTTGTTTTTTGACCACACACATTTTGTACATCATTTATTTCCTGCGCATAAATTCCGGGGCTCCTTCCCTGCTTAAAAAGCAACCGCTGTTAATCTTAATTGTGATCGCTTATGGCTTTGGACTGGTATTGCTGCTCTTCCCGCATTTGGGAGAGCTTAAATTACCGGTGATCATCTATGCGATCGTCATCTGCGGTATGCTGCTTTGCAGCCTGCACATTCATTTAAAGGTAATGGCAAGATCCGCCATTTTTTATTTGGGCGGCGCCACGGCATTTGTATTATCAGATTCATTGCTGGCGGTAAATAAATTTTACCAGCCATTTGCATATGCCGGTGTGTTCATCATGCTTACTTACTGTATGGCACAATATTTTATTGTAAGAGGATATATAGAACCGCAAAGCGAAACATTATGATGACCAAAGAAGAATTAGTAAATGAACTGCAGTCCAATACCTGGGTAATGATAAAGCCTTCTCCCATACAGGGCATTGGTGTATTTGCATTGCAGGATATTCCAAAGGGCTGCCGCTCCATGTTCTCAAAGGCAAGAAAAAGTCATGAAGAATATATCTGCATAACCAAAGCTGATGTAGAAAAATTACCGGCGCATTCCAGGACACTGGTGGAAACCTATTGCCTCTATGACGAGGATAATTATTTTGTACCCGACTGCGGCTTTAAAAAAATGGACCTGGTATATTTTTTAAACCACGCCGACCATGGCAATATCATCTCCATCAATGACGGCGAATTCTTTGAAGCCGTAAGGGATATTAAGAAGGGCGAAGAACTGGTTATTGATTATGGGGGGATCGTGGAGGAATAGCCCTTAAAATTAACAATACTCTTAAATTGTGGTACTTATATTTGGTATCAAAACTTCCGCTATTAGTATGCACAGAATTATAATTTTAGTAGTAGGATTATTACTCTTTATAGATACGAGTGGCCAGGAGCTATGTGACATTACCCGGATATCAAAACAGGAGCAGGAAATATTAGAGAATTTTTGTGTAAAATTGAAGAACGCTGTTAACTCTAAAGACGTAAAGCAGCTTTCATCACTGTGCAACTTTCCACTTCGGCATTCTTTTTTAGTTCGCACACCTAAAGACGATTATCAAAAGTTTGTCAAAATATCCAGAAAAAAATTTGAAAAGACCCAACATAGACTATTGCTGTCCGAATACCTAATTGAAAAACTAAATAAAGGAAACCCAATTGAGTTGCTTTCTAGTCAGACTGACTCTTCTGGTGTTAAATGTTATTATTTCTTTAGCTATCCAATTAATAGATCCAACAATCCACTAGTGTCACAACAAGGATATTTACAAATAGAAAAAATAGGAGAAAAATATAAAATAGTCTCAATTTGGACGATACCCTAAAAATTATTGCAATGAAGAAGATTTTTATCGTCCTGATTAGTATCCTGAAATTCGACAACTCATATTCACAAGAATACTATAGCGCCATCGATAGTACTATTGCAAGCTTTGCTCTGGCTGACGGTGATTGGATAATTGCACTTAACATTGAACAATCCGGCATAGTGCCCCAATTTGACTCGCTCGGGAATAGTATAAGCAGTACGGATCCAAATGGGAGTTTTATTTTTACAAAACTGAACAATCGTTACAATCTCCAGAGACTTGACTGGATTTATGTCAATGAACAATCTGTTCTTAAAATGGGTAAGCCCATTAGTATTTCAGATAAAGTTATCCAGCTTTATACCACAGACAGTATTTTAAAGGCGGAAAAAGAATGGATATATCCGTACATCTATAAAAATGACAGTTTAAATGTCTATGATATCCAGTATAGGGGAAGTCATTCTCCATCTTTCCGGATCATTTTTAGAACAAAACAAACTATGTTTTTAAAAAGATTCGATGATGTTGACATATTTGCTTCTTTAAAGATCTTCTCTTCTGAAAACCTCAATTATCCCCGAAATGCACAAATTTTTACATACCGTTCTTTTATGAAACTGCTGGAGGTCATTGAAAAAAAACTTGGAGTTACGGTGCTTTATTGAGCTACTTCCGCCGTTGTTGGTGCTTGTGCATGGCCTGGAAGCAGAGTACTCTCTAAGAACCAGCAAGTTGTAAGGGATTAAAGAAGGGAAGAACCGGTAATTGACTATGGGGGGATCGTGGAGGAATGAGACTTACAATTAAAAATATTCTTAAATTGTATAGAATCATACTTAACCTGTAAGTTTCGGTTAAACTAGAAACAATTATGAGGAAATTTCTGACTTTAAAACACTGGCATCTCTTTTTGTTGATTTTTATTTGCGGGGCTTGGATATCGCCCAGTCCGTTAAAAGAAATTATTAATACTATAGCAGTTGTGACATTTACGCTTTGGATTTACGCAATTGGTGTTTATGGACAAGAAAAGATTGCACAATTAGGGCTTAGACCAATGAATGTAAAACTTTTCAAAATTAACGTTCTCATTGTGGGAGTATTCTTCTTAATTGGGCTTTTCTTTTTTAATAACAGTGACCCCAGCACTGGCACAATCGAATTAAAAGACATTCCTTTAATACTAGGTGGTCTTTATTTATTCTTTGCAATTTTTCAAACAATAATTTTTGCTTGCAAGATAATTGCCAAAATAGAGTTGCGAAAAGAGGTTTCATTTGGCGACTATTTTCCAAATCTATTATTATTGTTTTTCTTTTTCATTGGTGTTTGGATCTTACAGCCAAAAGTGAACAAGTTTTTTACTACTACTGAAGATGTGGTGCAGTAAAAAGCCTTGCACCGTTGTTGGTATTTGTGCAATGGCTCGAAGCAAAGCAATCACCATCAATACTCCAAGCCGTAAGGGAAGAACTGGTTATTGATTATGGGGGATCGCCGAGGAATAAATTACATTGATAAGTATTATATTTATACAGTAAACTTCGGCTATTTAAGAGTTATATGCAAGCCATGCCTTCAATTCGCTACATAACTTTTCTCACATTAAGCCTATGCTATTTGTGTATGATCACCTCATGCCAAAACAAAGGAAACAAATCATTAATTGACAATATAGAAATAGATACAACTAAATTAGCCTCGGCAGATGAATCAATCAGTTCAAAGTACATCGAAGTTGTAAATCTAATAGCGCAAGATCAGGATGTCCAGTGGAGTGAAAGTTTTACAGGAGAAAAGTCCAAACAGTGGATCAGGTATGAATGGTTATCAAAAAATGCGACAAATGACCAGTTGTTTGAACTAATGAATAGCAAATTCCCTAATGTTAGGGCCTATGCTTTCTTATGCTTAAAAAGCAGGCCGACCATTAATTTAAAGCCAATTATTTTGGAACATTTAAAGGACAGTTCAAGCTTTATATGGGGAAATGGCTGCTTTGGTGAAGAAAAACAAATAAACTCATTTTTTCTTGAAGAATGTTCTGGCTTATTTTCCAGAAAAGAGTTAAGACAGTATAGAAATATCATTTCAAAAGGAAGTGATACCTATATAACTATTCCTTACATTGTCAAATGAAACTTTTGTCAATATTGCTTACTCTGGTATTATTTGGCTGCAACAGCCAACCCGAACTCAATATAGAATATCCGCCCGGAGGCTATGAATTCTCAAAAAACATTAGCAATAAAGATTTTTATTGCTACCCACTTATAGATAAAATTACCAGGAGAGATTCTTTTTATTTAGCTTATTATGACGCATACTACTTCCGTCTATTTGAAGAGCCTAATTTAAGTGTTGAACCTTCCCAAAAAGCAATATTTAGGTTGACATATAAAGGTGATCCTGCTTACATAATCAACTTAACCGAAGATGAACTTACTTTAAAAACTGGTATCGGGCGTTATTGGCCAGAAATTGACTTAGACAAACTAACTGAAAAAGAACGAAAGCATTATCAAATACTAAGAAGAGAATACCCATTAGATGAAGCTAGACCACAATCACCTCCTGCACCACCACCTCCACCTGACAGAGTTGAAGAAGAAAATCGATCCAGAAAAACTTACGATTCTATTAAAATGAACACCCCTGAGTTATTAAACCCCAAATATTATGACTATTTACTAAAAAAAGCGGCAGTAAAGGATTCTTTTAGCTTTTCAATAAAAAAAATTAAGATAACTAAAGAGGAATTCATGACGTTTATAAACTTACTCAATCAGTCAGGATATTGGGAGGTACGTTATGACAAAAAATGTCAGGAGGATTATTGGGAATATTACGAATATTCTTTGGAAGCCAATACAGGTAAAAAATACAATTATGTAGGGAATCCCGGGCCTTGCGATTCACTCACACATAAATTTTTTGAAGCTCGTCGGGAGTTGTTTAAATTAGCTAACGTAGAAAAAAGATGGCAACAATACTAAAATAGAATAAACGGCAGCCAAGATTGGATTTTGTGCAAGCTGGTTTTAAAATCGTAGTTCGAATGAGATACTTATCGGCATTATATGTTCTACTATTATTTCTTTCATGTACTCATTATGTACCCAATGAATGGGAAGCTAAATGGGAAAAACATGAAAATAAGTTCAAGTCGGTTGTCAAACTGATGGAATCCCGGCAACTAAAGCTGATGACCGACCAGGTTAGTTATGTCATCCCTGACAGTATAAACCTGAGATACCCTTGTGATCAAATAGTAATGAAGCTTGATGACGAAAGTATTGGTGAAAATAATTCATATCTTTTTTTCCTGGACACTGCTCAGAGAATTTTTGGACAAAACCCGGCTTTAGTTTACACTACTAATGAAACACGACAAGCCATTTATGAAAAAGATCTTGCAGAGAAGGTTATTAAAATTGAACCTAATTGGTATTTTTTGCATAACTAGTAATCATGAGAGTATTATTTTCAATAGGATTGGTCTTTCACGCCGTTGTTGGTGTTCGTGCATGGCCTGGAAGCAGAGCAATCACCAACAACACAGTATACTGCTTGTACCCGCTAACTCCAACTTTCTGTCCTTCCTTAATCCCTGTAATGAGTTAAAAACTCCCATTCTGTTTTATTCAATTCATAGAAAGATGCAGAAGAATAACGGTACTGTTCCGGCAAAATACACAGCCCGGCTTTTACAGGATTATTATGCAGGTAGTCTATCTTTTGTAGAAATACTTTATCTGTTCTTAACTCCACACTCAATGCATTCCGCTCCCAAAACTGGTATCGCCTGTCCTTGGTATTTACTTTAAAATGTTTCAATACTTCAGGATGATGCTTTTGCAGGTTTGTTTTTATACGTTGAGCTGTATATTTTAAGAAATCTCTTTGCACTGCTACCGGACTTACACCTGCCTGCATTTGCCATACCAGGTGAAGATGGTTTTCCATTATTACAAAAGCATAAAGAAGGATCCTTTTATCCTTTACCAGGAAACGAAGGCTATCAATGACGATATCCTTGTATTTATCGTGTTGTAAAAGTTTTTTCCACTCCAGGTTGGTGGCAGTAAAGAATTGAGGGTATTCGGTTATGATCGCCGGCATCTTATCTATGCATTAGCAAGGCTAAGATATTTATTTTTTTACATCCTGCTGGTTGTTGGTGTAGCCAACCCTGCTTTACCCACCGCACGAACACACAACAACGGCGACAGTGGGCTTCGTAATAAACTAACCAGACATGCACAAATATAAAAAAGGGGACAAGATAGAAATCGAGTCCCGTATTAATCCAATATCCTATGAAAAACCAAAATAATATACGCACATATCGTACCAATCGGTTTTAGTATTAAAATTTATTTTTTCGCCGTTGTTGGTGTTCGTGCCGATGGTTTAGCAGCCAGGAAATCACCAACCACACAGCATACTTTTGTGTGTACCCTACTCTCTTAATGACGACGAATTCTTTGAAGCCGTAAGGGATATAAAGAAAGGGAAGAACTGGTGATTAATTATGGGAGATCGTAGAGGAATAAAATCACCTGCACGAATATTGCCCCTATCGCAATGTTGGGTTATTTTCAGTCTTTTTCATATGTTCTTTTCTTTCTTCTCCTTTAACCCTCTCATTCTTTTCTTTAAAATTGAATAACCCTAATTCAAAACCTATTATCCAAACCAAGTAGATCGCTAAAATGCCAGTTACACCTAATGTTAATTTCAGGGAGCCTGTTAAATAATAAATCACGACAAAGGCAATTATGGTAATGGAGGCTATAATATATATTTTCATGGTATTTAATTTTGGTCAATGATCTTCCAATTTGAATAAACATCCCCGTAGAACTTAGGCCCATATAATGGCTTCTTCATTAATACAAAACGGATCATGTAGGTCCCCATTTCATCAAAAAAGAAATCAGAAATATCTATTTTTATTAGCCGTTTACCAAAAGGCTCAAGTTTATATTCATTTTTAAATAAAGGCCCAAAATTTATATCCTCATTATGCGTCTTAAGTACGTCGCTTGTATCTTTATTGTAAATCCGTAATATTTCAAAAGCCATATTGGCTCCTATTTTCCGTCCCGGGCTTATAGCTATTTTGTCCGGGATGGCCAAGGTATCACTGGTATGGTTAACAAATTCCAAGATAAAAGGAATCTGCTTGAACTTATTTACATAATTATCATTGCAAATTATTGCAACGGTTAAAGGGCCTTTAGTTTGTGAAGAAACAAAAGTTTTCAAACTTAAAAAGAATATCACTAAGTAAAATGCCTTGCACATTATATATTCTATTATATGTTTATGTTGTTCAGTATTGTTTCATTCAACATTTTAAATGTACGCTTTCGGTTGTTAGCCAATTGATAAAATTTACTTATAATACATAAAAGGCGAAGAATTGGTTATTGATTATGGGGGATCGTGGAGGATGAATAACCGGCAGAAATTTTATTGAGGAACTATTTCAATATAAAAATCTCGTTTTCTATTTCCCTTTTTTACTTGGTTCATTATCTTTTCCTTGCTGTCTAAAATAAGGGTGTCGGTTGAGTTTATGATCTCAACATAGTCAAACGGCAATTCATAAAGAACGGGCCACCCTCCAATATTACCCCATAATCGGAAAGTATCAAATGGTTTTAGGCTGTATAAGGAATACTTATCTGTCTGGCCAACCTTTCTATTTATAATCGAATCATAATGACTTCCCGATTTAGAATAAAGGAGAGACTCAATAGAAGGGTTCGTTTTAATATACAAAGTTTTAGAAGTATTATTGTGAATGGAGACATTATAAGCAGGTTCACACCCAACAAAAATTATCGTAACAAAAATAAATAGTAAATTCTTCATGTTTTAATATTTGGCGTTAGGTACAGGTTGATTATCCGGAAGGTACGCTAAATTAAACGCTGTACACCTAACTTGTCAATTGATCGATAAAAGGAATGCCTGTTACAAGTCAACAAACATTATAGTAAAAGCACTTAGTAACCAAAATAAGGCTGTAAAAATTATGTCTTCAATTGGTTTTTTCTCATACACATGAAATGTATTTTCGGGGTTTCGTTTATATATGCGTAAAAAAAGCATGTACAGGATAAAAAAAGTGATTGAAGAAATGAGTGCAATCCTTATTGCTTCGATATTTTTTACTTTAACGAGCAATGAGATCAAAAACAAAAGAATATCAAAAGCAATTATTATTAGAAAAGATTTCTTACTAAAGAGCCACTCAATTTTAAACATAAAAATGAATACTGTACTGAGTCCTAATGCTAAAAGAAAGTATGTCATTCTGGTTTGGTGTCTAGGTTTTAGATTTCCCCCTACTGTATTTTTTTCATCTTTATATTTAATCTTTGTTTCCATAATGAATCAAAGTCCCTTTCCGAAAGAGGCCCTACTCTAAATGCTTCTTCAAATGCCGGTTCAGAATCCTTTGTCATATCAATAATGTAGTAAGTAGGATATAACACATTATCTTCTTTTGACTTTGCAACAATGAATGTATCATTAAACCCATATTCAATAAGTTGACCAGGGGCCTTACCAACAGAGTTGCCATTACCTATTTCATAGCTTAGTGCAAGGTCATTGTCAGATGACCCAATTATGTAATACTTGCCCGTTATATGCTTTTTATGGGCAAAGGTTGAGTCGCATCCGGTAAATCCTAAACCGAAAAGGATTAGTCCGATAATCATTAAGAAGTTCTTCATCATTTCGGGTGAAGCTACATTAAATAAATGCAATGCCCTCTGCCGTTGTTGGTGTTCGTACAATGGCCTAGAAGTAGGGCAATTACCAACAACATAGCAAGCTAAGGGTTATAAAGAAAGAGGACGGAGTGGTTATTGATTATCGGGGGATCGTGGAGGAATAAACTTACATTGCATAAGTATTTATCTAGCCAGCAAACTTCGGCTATTTAAGAGTTAGCAGATATATGTGGCAACGTCTCAAATGACAAAGAAAATTAATTATATAATAGGTTGTTTTTTATCTGCAGGGCTTTTATTTTTTGTAACAATATTTATAGTAATTCCTCAAATTAACATCGATCTTTCCAAAACTGATTCGATAACAGGGTATGTTACAAATGCCGGAATAGCAACAAAATCTTCTATTGCGGGTGGGCGGTACAGAATTAAGATTGACGGCAAAGTTTTTTTTATAACTCTTAATAACTCTAACGAAACATTTGCAACTTATAGACCAAGACAAAACTATGAAAAGCTTGCAAATAGTATTAAAACAGGCGATATAGTAACAATTAACTATTCAGGCAGTAATTCTGAAGGATTTAATCTTGATGTTTACCAAATCAAAAAAGATGGACAAATAATACAAGATTATGAAAGCTATAATAGAAATTATAAAATACTTGCTTGGCTGACCGGAATTGGCTTTTTTGTTATAATTGGAGCAGGACTTTATCCATATTACAAAGACGCAAAAAGAAGAAAGAATAGAAAATATATCAGCTAACATGGGTTGCCGCAAGCTGGGTAGGAAAAAGCTTCTTGGGCATTTTATTACCGTTTCGAATACAATTTCATATGAGTATTTATTCACAAAAAATATTTGATCGATTTTTTTTCACTCTAGCTGCAATAATTCCTTGGGGATTTGCACTTTCAGTTACGGCATTTTATCTCCATGCTAGCATTCTTCTTGGTAAATTTCCATCCTTTGCGAATCCAGATCCTGGAGAATTAGGTATTTATAATTTTTATAACTTACTAATCAACCCATTTTTTACTGCCTGGATTTTGACAATTATAATATGGATAATAGCTTTTATCATTTTTTTAAATGAAAGTTCTTTTCGAAAATATAAAAGAGAATTAGTATTAATTATAATTGGGCACGGATTGTGTTTTTTAATTAGCTTTTCGCCGATCCTTGACTGGTATTTGGATTAATGACGCCACATGCAGGCAACATGGTATTTTTAGCCGTTGTTGGTGTTCGTGCAATGGCCTGGAAGCAGAGCAATCACCAACAACACAGCATACTGTTTATACTTGTGTCCGCTACTCTCTTCCTTACTTGTTGTTGGTGTAGCCCACCCTGCTTTACCCACGCACGAACACGCAACAACGGCGACTGTGGACTTCGGCATAAATTAATTGAATGTTGAAAATTGTAGAAGACTAACCAGACATACACATATATAAAAAAGGGGACAAGATAGAAATCAAGTCCCGTATTAATCCAATATCCTATGAAAAACCAAATAGGTATCATCATTTATCATACCAAACGTTTTACGTATTAAATTTCAATGCATTGTGGGCTAATCTTCCCCATATAAAAATCTGCGATCATATGCATGGGGAAAGAATTACAAGTTGCGTGGCTTATTAAGCTACAAACCTTATTAAGCTACAAGCCCCAAGCTTCAAGGGGCAAGTTGTCAGATTAGAAACTTAGTATAAAAAACAGGAGGATTTTGAGTTAATATTCTCCCCCTTGTGGCTTTCCCCTTGTAGCTATTCTTCTTTCCAGCGCACAGAACGTTCACAAAGTCGTTCTGTAGGCTCCGGATTGAAAGTTATAACAGTTTTTCGGGAATAAATTATTGTGAATGCGGGAGATCATGGGCAACAGGTATCGCTGCCAGCTTATGAATGCGGATGATCTTTAAAAAATTTAAGAAGCGGATGATGCCATAAGTAGGATCCAGTTCATACCAGCGGAAACCAAAATTGGTGGACGAAGGATTTTTATGGTGGTTATTATGATAGCCCTCTCCCATCATCAGCAGGTCGAGCTTGAATAAATTAGTGGATGTGTTCTTCATTTTAAAATTCACCGACCCGTATTTATGGGCAAACCAGTTGATGATGGTACCCTGTATCGGCAACATGATGATATGAATGGGTAATAACAAATACCACCAGGCAGAAGGCGCATAAACTATATAGATCGATACATATATCGCTATCCATCCCAGCCGCGATACCAGTGAATTGGCTATCTTATCAAGGAATGGCCAGTCGGGCAGGTTCTTTAAGAACCTCGGCTCCACCTCTATCGTGTGAAAATAAATACCTTTTGATACCTGCCGGCCCCTCCACATCAGCTTAAATATGTTCTTGTCGTATTTAGGAGAATGTGGATCCTTTTCGGTATCCGTATAAGCGTGGTGCATACGGTGCATTACGGCATAGGCCCTCGGACTAACATAAGATGAGCCCTGCGTGATATAAGCAATAACGTAAAAGAAGCGTTCCCAGAACTTATTCATGCTAAAAGCCCCGTGCGCCGCATAGCGATGCTGGAGGAAGGTTTGCATGAAAAGAGATGTGTACCAATGGATCGCAAAAAAGAGAAGAATAACTAACATGACAAAATCAACAGCACTGTTTCTGAATAGGGAACACCAAAATTCTGAATACTGACCTGCAAAAGGTAGGCTTATTCGACAACAGTTCCCTCTTTTAATTTGCAATCATCAGTATTTTAACTTTTCAGAAGATATGACTACTGTTACTTAACTACTTACAGATGCCTTTTTACTCCAAATATCAATTACAGGCGGTTTCCTCCCGCCGGGCATTTCTGTGAACATTTTAAGTGTGAACAAAAAAATGTTCCCAAAAAAGTATTCACAAAAATTTCCGGTCCTGTTAAAGGGTGTCGAAGGCGGGTTAGCTTAATAAATACGGGCTTTGTCCTGTGTAAAAAAACATTTGCTTTTCTTTGTATTACTGCATGGTAAATTTTACTTTTAAACCTTACAACCCCATCAGTTCTCTTTTCCGTCTCCTTTGACATTTTTTTATTCATATTAAAACATTCAAAGATGAAGCAATTCAGATTTTCAGCAGCTATTATTGTTGCTATGGTTGTCCTGTTCTCCTGTAACTCCGGTGATGATAAAAAGGTGGAGGATGCTCCTGATACCACTGCAGTAAAACCACCCGAGCCTACAGCGCCTGTAAAGCCGCAAAATACAGTGGTGGTCACACACAAGGTTGCCAACTTCGACAAATGGCTTGCCGGTTATGAAACACACGATTCGGTACGTCTCGCTTATGGCCTGCACAGTTATGTGGTAGGCAGAGGAGTAAAAGATACCAATATGGTTTTCATAGCGATGAGGATGGATGATTATGCAAAGGCAAAAGAATTTTCAACCTCTGCCAACCTGAAGGACGCTATGAAAAAAGCCGGTGTTCAGGGTGCGCCTACCGTTAGTTTCGGCGACATGCAATTACTGGATACTACCGATATGAACCCCCTGCGGCTGAGGGTTACACATAAAGTAAAGGATTATGATACATGGAAAAAAGAATTCGACAGTCATGAACAGGCCCGCAGGGATGCAGGTCTTACACTCAGGGCACTTGCCTACAGCATGGATGACAGGAACCAGGTAGCTATCGTATTTAATGTTGCTGATATGAAGAAGGCCGAAGAGTTCGGAAAATCAGCCGACCTGAAAGCAAAGATGGAACAAGCGGGTGTTGAGGGCCCTCCTGCCATGTTCTTTTATAGGGTAGTGAAAAAATATTGATAATATCTTTTTTTAGAGAGCTGTTGGATAATACCCGGCAGCTCTTTTTATTTACCACTAATCCCAGGTCTCCATAATATTCTTTTTCCAAAGATCCGAAGCATATTTTCTAAACAGTTGCGGGCCCTTAGTAAAAGCTTCATCAAATTTATATTCACCGCCTGTGTGTTCCGTTTCGGAAAGCTTTACTTTGTTTGTGCCACGGACCGCATACTTATTATTGCCTTCATACATTATGATCTTCATCGTAGCCGGGCTCACATCTCCCCTGCAGGTGATCCTATACATAAGCCATATCTCGGCCGTACCGTTCTTATCAAGGTCGGTAACGGCAAAGCTGTTCTTTATGAAATTCACATTGATATCAACGGGGCATGCTTTTGTATGATCGTTTACTTTCCAAAGTAATTTAATGCTATCGCCCTGTAATATATAGTGATAAGCATATAAAGCTGCTTCCTGCTCATCGCCATCCGGTGCATTCTTTGTTTTAAATGAGCCGGTCTCGGTTGTAACTACAATATTGTCACCTGCATCATCTGTCCAGCGAACGGCATTTTTTATTTTCCCTTTGTATTTTATTGCCGCAGGGATCTTTGCCGGGTCAAGTTTGACGGTTTTAATTTGGGCTGTGGCATTCACTGAACACAAAACAGCAAGAGAAGCTATAATATATTTTTTCATAGCGCTTATTTTTATCCCGTCAATCCATCACCTCGTAAACCATCACCGCCAGTTCCTTATTCTTTAAACCCGCTTCTCCCACCTGACGGCAATTGAACGACCCTTTTACTTTTTGGTAAGAAGATTCGCTGATCAGCACCTGGTTCTCTCCTGCCACCGATTGCAGGCGCTGCGCCGTATTTACGGCATCACCGATCACAGTATAGTCAAGTCTTTTTAATGTAGCAGAACCAATATTACCGCTGATCATCTCCCCGCTGTTGATGCCGATGGAAACTTTTGGTGAAAAGTCATTGTTGTCCGGCAAAGCCTTTACGCTGTTGCGTATGGCAAGACATGCATCAATGGCCCTGTCAAGGTGGTAATCACCTTTGAAGACGGCCATCACACAATCGCCGATGAATTTATCTACCAGGCCGTTCTGTGCAATGATCTCTTTTACCATCACGTCGAAGTACTTATTCAGTAGCTGCACTACCGTATCCGGCGATTCCTTTTCACTGATGGAGGTAAAGCTGCAGATGTCGATGAATGCAACCGATGCTTCTATCGTTTCATTGGCGGTGAGTGAATGCTCATATTCGCGGCTGCCCATGAAGTTGAGCACGTTCTCATCCACATACATTTTCAGGATATTATTTTCCTTGATCGCCTTCAGCGTTTCTTTCACCAGGTTCACGTGCTTTATGGTCTTTTCCATCGTGATCTCCAGGTCCTCGAAATTCACCGGCTTGGTCACAAAGTCGAATGCACCGCGGTTCATTGCTGTACGGATATTGTCCATATCGCCATAGGCAGATACCATTACTGTTTTGGTCAGCGGTGCATCTTCACTCAGCCGGGTAAGTAAGGTAAGGCCGTCCATTTCGGGCATATTGATATCGCTGAGCACAATGGAAATATCGGGATGCAGGTGCATCTTCTCCAGCGCATCATTGCCGTTGATGGCAAACACGAATTCATAGTGCTGCTCCCGTATTTTCTGCCGGAACTTTTGACGGATAAGCGTTTCCAGGTCTGCTTCATCATCTGCTACCAGGATCTTTGTCATGCTGTTATTGTTTTAAGTTTTTCTTTTAAAGTTACAAAGTCAACCGGCTTGGTGAGGAAATCATCTGCGCCCAGCTTCATAGCCTGGTTGTAATTTTCCTGGTCGCCATAGGCGGTGATCATCATTACCACCGGCGGAGGTGTTTCATATTTTTCCTTGATGTGCTGCAGCAACTGCAGTCCGCTCATGCCCGGCATATTGATATCGGAAAGTATGAGCACTGCTTCGTGGTCATGCGTGCTCATATACTCCAATGCCTCTTCTCCTGAATAAGCAAAGGCAAATTCTATTTCACCGCTTTTGATCTCGCGGCGGAAGCGCTGCTCAAATAAGGCCTGTACGTCCCTTTCATCATCGACTACTAAAATTTTCATATTATGAGTTTAAGGTTTATACTATATGTTGTCTGAACTATGATTTATTTGATTCCTGTGATTGTTATGATTACTCCGGTAATTATAATAATCACATAAATCATAGTTCAGATCTTGGTAAAATAATAATGAATTCCGCGTATTCTCCTTCTCTGGTCTCCACTTTCAGTTCTCCGCCGTGGCCCTTGGTAATGATATCATAGCTCATGCTCAAACCAAGGCCTGTACCTTCGCCGGTAGGCTTAGTGGTAAAGAATGGCTGGAAAACCTTATCCAGGACTTTTTGCGGAATGCCCATGCCGTTATCCCTTACAATGATCCGGACAGCATCTGCTGTTCTCTCCGTTTTTACATAAACAACAGGCTCATAATTGTCAGCAGCCTGTTTTCTTTTCTGCAATACAGAATAGAAGGAATTGGTAAAGAGGTTCAGCAATACCCGGCCGATATCCTGCGAAACGATATTTATCTTTTGCAGGCTGTTATCAAAATCCGTTTCTGTTTTTGCATTAAAGGATTTGTCCTTTGCCCGCATACCATGAAAGCTCAGGCGCAGGCATTCATCTGCAAGGTTGTTGATATCCGTTGATTCTTTTTGCCCGCTGCTGGTGCGGCTGTGCTGCAACATTCCTTTTACAATGGAATCGGCACGCTTTCCATGATGATTTATTTTTTCTTCATTTTCGGTTACGTCTTTCGCAATTGCTTTTACTTCTTCATAATTACCTTTCTGAATTTCTTCATTCATCTCTGCCAGTAATTCTTTATTCACTTCCGAAAAATTATTCACGAAGTTTAACGGGTTCTGTATCTCATGTGCAATACCTGCAGTGAGTTCACCAAGGGAGGCCATTTTTTCTGATTGAATGAGCTGGGACTGGGTTGATTTAAGATTGGCAAGCGCTTCTTCCAAAACCTTATTTGCTTTTTGTTTTTGACGGTTGTTCCGGTAAAGTATTAATCCAATTACAAGAAAAACCCCGAGGGCAGCCAGCATCATGTTTGTTTTGACCTTGTTCTGGTAACTGATTTTTTCAGCAGCTATATTCCGCTGCCGTTGATCTTCTTCCAAGGTCATCATTTGTAATTGCTGGTTTGCCCTTGTATTGTTTAAGGTATCATTTGCAGCCTTGTAAATTTTCAGGTATTTTATGGTGCTGTCTGCATTACTGTTTTCATAAATATCAATAAGCAGTTTTGAAGGCTTTATGGCCAGGTAACTAAACAAGCTGTTTTGTACAATATCTACTGCTTTTTTTGCATAAAAAATGCAGGAGTCAGGTTGCTTATTTCTTTGAAAATGTTCTGCAAAAGCCTGGTATGCGATAGTTCTATACCGCACTGACCGGTTTGCGTTTGCTGCATTAATTGCTTTGCTATAATAATCCAGGGCCTTTGCATTGTCTCCCATTTTACTGTACGCCCCTGCTATATTGGAAAAAATATAACTTGACTGTGTTGCGAAACCTTTCAGGATAACACTTTTTTCATATGCCAGTTTACCGTAAAAGAGGGAGGAGTCCAATTGATTCATAGCCAGGTAAACCGCTGCAAGATTCATCATTGGCCAGACTTCCAATATCTGAATTTTCCCGCGACTGGAATTTTGCTTTGCAGCAGTATATAAATTAATAGCTTTTTCATTTTCTTCCCGGTCCTTGTATATATGACCAATTTGATTTTGAGCCCAGGCGAGTACGGATATATTCCCGCTTTTTTCTGCCAATGCAATGGCTTTGTGATGATACTCCAGCGCCTTTATGTAGTTACCCGATAAACGGTAGCCCTGTCCTGCAAAACTGTACGCATTTGACTCTCCAATTATGTCATTACTTTTTTGAGCTATGAGCAATAGTTTTTGATAGGTTTCGAGGATCAATAAAGGATACCCTTCTACCCGGGTGTCATAGATGCTTAAAATTAAATCAAACCGTTTATTGGGATCATTCTCCAAATCAATTTTATGTAATATGGAATCTACTTCCTGCCGGGTTGATTGAATGATATCATCCTGGCTAAAACCAGCATAAAAGCATTGCATCAAACAAATAAGTATACCCAGTTTTTTCATATTGATTATTAAGTATTCAATTGAATAATGAACTCAGTTCCTTCGCCTTCCTTCGTTTCTACCTTCAACTCTCCGCCATGTGCTTTTACAATATCATAACTCAAGCTCAATCCCAGACCTGTTCCCTGCCCGGTTGGTTTAGTGGTGAAGAAGGGCTGGAATATTTTATCCAGCACTTTTGATGGAATGCCGTTTCCATTATCTTTCACACTCACTTCAACTTTGTCGCCTGATTTTTTTGTACTTACTGAAACGGTTGGCTCGTATCCCTCTGGCTGTTGCATTTTCTTTTCATTTACTACATAAAATGCATTGGTAATTAAATTCAGTATCACTCTTCCTATATCCTGCGGAATGATATTGATATTGCCAATACTTTCATCATAATCCGTTTTCATGGAAGCATTAAAAGTTTTGTCTTTTGCCCTTAGGCCATGATAAGCCAGTCTTAAATACTCGTCGGCCAAATCATTAATATCTGTTGGCTCTTTTTGACCACTGCTGCTCCGGCTGTGCTGCAGCATCCCTTTTACAATGGCATCGGCACGCTTGCCATGGTGCAGGATCTTTTCCAGGTTTTGTTGCACATCTTTTGCAATGATCTTTACTTCTTCTGTATTTCCCTTGTTAACCTCGTCAACCATTTCACTTATCAACTCGTTGCTCACTTCAGAAAAATTATTGACAAAGTTCAACGGGTTTTGAATTTCATGGGCGATGCCTGCGGTTAACTCTCCAAGTGAAGCCATTTTTTCGGATTGTATCAATTGCGCCTGGGTAGATCTGAGATCAGCTAATGTTTTCTCCAACACTTTGTTGGTCTTTTGTTTCTGACGATTGTTACGGAAAAGGAGCAGCCCTATCAATAATAATATGCCCAGACCTACCAACAGGGTGTAGACCCTTACCCTGCTCTGGTATAACCTTTTCTCCTTTCCCAGGTTTTGTAAACGAAGCTGTTCACCGAAAGTAAGATTTTGGAATTCTGCCAGGCTTTTGATCCGGATCTTATATATGCTGTCTTTATTAACTAATGTAAGCCCCAGGTATTTGAATACACTATCGTTTTGACCTTTCTGCTGATAACCCAGGTATAAGTTCTCATAAACGGTTCCCAAATTCACAAAATACCCAGTTACCGATCCGAGTTGTTGGAGCGTCTGCAAATTTTTCATGGCATACATAAGAGCTGAATCCGTTTGCCTTTCTGCCAGGAGAACTTTTGTGAGTGGGTAATAGTTGGTGCTTAAACTACTGAGGTTATTCTCTTTTTGCGATGCTTGTATGCCCAGATAATAATATTTTTTTGCTTCCGCTGTATCATTTTTTTTGAGGTATGTATTTCCGGTAATAGAATATACCTGCCCAAGGTATTTTTTAAAACCTGTTCGAAATGCAAGGCGTTCAGCTTCCTTTTCACAATTGAGGGCCGAATCAAGCCGGTCAGTTACCATAAAACTTCTTCCCAAATTCATAGTGGCCATCATCTGGCGAATAGGATGGCCTATTTCGGTAGCGATCCTCCTGGCTTCCCGGAAATGAAAGATCTCCTGCTCCCTGTTCTCTGTTTGCCACATCAGGAGACCAAAAATGTGGTGCGTGTATGATTGCATTAAGAGCTTTGTATTACCGGCAAAGGGAACCGAAAACAATAGCCAGCTCTCTTTTGAACCTGTTTTTGGGTCTTCCACTATTGCAAGAGCCTGAAGCAAACATTGAAGCGATTCTGCATATCGGCCTAATCCTATCAGTTGGTATCCTTTGTTGTCCAAAGCATGTACCTCAGCCAGTTTTTTATCATGTTTTAAGGCCAGCCGGAAATTTTCTTCGGCATACGAAAAAGCAGAATCCTTGTTTGTCTCTTCGTAAATATCATACAGTTTCCTGCCGATGGTATAACGTACCGAATCGTCATTTGTCTTTGCCAGTTCAGTTCTCAAGCTGTCTGCCCTGCTTTGCTGGGCATTTGAGAACAGCGGCAACAATAAAAGGGATACTATTTTTATAATGGTTTTCATCATATTAATTAATCGGTCTGAACTATGATCCATTTGATTTACCGATGACCATGATTGGCCTATAATTTAATCATAGTAATCAACTAATCACGGGAATCACAGTTCAGATAACCGGTATTTGAATAATAAACTCAGTTCCTTCCCCTTCTTTCGTTTCCACCTTCAACTCCCCACCATGCGCTTTTACAATATCATAACTCAAAGACAATCCCAATCCCGTTCCCTGACCTGTTGGCTTTGTGGTAAAGAAAGGCTGGAATATCTTATCCAATACTTTTGGAGGAATGCCGTTGCCATTATCTTTTACAGAGATCAAAACTTTATCACTTGTCTTTTTTGTACTGACAGTAACTATTGGCTCATACCTGTCCTTCGGATCCGCCGCCGCGGAGGATTTCTTTTTTTCTGTTACTACATAAAATGCATTGGTAATTAAATTCAGGATCACCCTGCCAATATCCTGCGGAATGACATTGATGTTGCCGATCGCTTCATCATAATCTGTTTTCATGGTTGCATTAAAGGTTTTATCCTTTGCCCTTAATCCATGATAAGCCAGGCGTAAATATTCGTCGGCCAGTTTATTGATATCGGTTGGTTCTTTTGTTGCGCTACTGCTCCTTGAATGTTGCAGCATTCCTTTTACAATGGCATCGGCACGCTTGCCGTGATGATTTATTTTCTCCAGGTTTTGTTTGATGTCATTGGCAATTAATTTTGCTTCTGCAAAATCTCCTTTTGCGATTTCTGCATTCATTTCATCCATCAACTCATTGCTGACCTCACTAAAATTGTTTACGAAGTTCAACGGGTTTTGAATTTCGTGGGCAATACCGGCGGTAAGTTCCCCCAGGCTTGCCATCTTTTCTGATTGTATCAATTGCTTTTGTGTAACCTGTAATTCACTTAGTGCATCTTCTGCTCTTCTTTTTTCTGTTTGCAGTTTTACCAGATCTTCCTCTGCCTGTATAGCATGTGCTTCGGCCACTTTAAGGTCATTGAAACGGGTGTAGGTAAGATTGAATACTGCTGCAAATCTTTCCAGCAACAAGGTTGTGTCTTCGGGTTGTTCATCGGGTGAAGCGATGCCGATAAATCCTTTGCTGAAATAAGCAATATCCTGTACCCTTCTTGTTTGTGTAAGGCCTCCTTTGAAGGGAACACCGATACCGGTCAGGTATTTAAAATATGCCTGCAATTCTTCCCCCTGCATGCTGATGACCAAAGATTTTTTTTCAGATTTCCATCCATCGAACATTTTTTTGAACGTGCCGTTATCATTGAGATTAGTTTCAAAGGCCGAACTCACTTTGCTTCCATCTTCATCTGTTATCCAGAATTCTGCTTCACCGGTTTCATTTTTTATAATGTTGATGTATAAACGGTTTGGCTCAATGCCTAAAAGAATTAATTGCTTAAAAAGCACCGCAGCGGTCTCCGCCAACTCATCACTTTTCTGCATGGCGAGGGTACGGCTTCTTACGCGTTCCAGTGCTACTTCAATATTTGCTTCCCTTGCCTGTTCCTCAGCTTTTTGAAGATCAAGGAAACGCTTGTAAGTAAGATCGAATACGCCTGCAAACCTTTTCATCACTGCTTTTGCTTCTTCTGGAAATGCTGTTTCCCTGAAAGCAAACAAGCCGCCTGAATTGTATACAGCAACAAAACAATGCTGTTGCCTGGGCCCGGATTCTGTCAAAAGCATTTGAGATGCAGGTAACCGGAACTCAGCCTTTTCTACTGCCTGGTAATAATGCCGGAGATCTTCGCCTTCCAGCACATAATAAAAATCTTCCTGCTGCAGCCACGCTTCAAATGCACCGTGCAATAAAGGATGGATATCGAAGGGTTCATCTCCTGATACCTGTACCGCCTTGCCCTCATCTATAGAAGTGAGCCAGACATTACCGCATCTTTTTTCTTTGTTCAATACACTGATGCCAACGCGTAACACACCAATATCCAGTTTATCCAGTTCTTCAAATACTACAGCAACAGCTTCATGCAGGTCTTCGCTCTTGTGCATGGCCATTGCTTTTGACCTTACTCTTTCCAGGGAAGCTTCGATCTGTGCTTCCCGTGCCTGCGCTTCGGCTTTTTGCAAATCCTGGTAGCGGCGGAAAGTTTGGGAAAATACAGCGGTAAACCGGTTCATCACCTGCTGGTTTTCCTCCGTATGCGGCTGCATGGAGAAAGTCCAGATAGCTCCTTCATTAAAATGATAGGACTGGAAATCCATATCTGGCATTTCGAGTATAGGTTGCGATAAATAATCAGGCGCATTGTTCAGTATGGCTATATATTCCTGTTTTTCTTTACCAGAGAGATAGTAGTGAAAAAAAGCCGATTTGCCTGCCCAGGAGTCATAAAAAAGCTGCCACAATAAATGTGCATTCATGTCGAATGTGCCAGAGGCTTTCACTGTTTTTCCCTCATCCACATTTGTTACCGACCACACTTTCATCGTTTTGTCATTATTGATGGTGGCAATACCACACCGGACATTTTCTATACCCATCTTGTCCAGCTCCATAAACAAGGTTAATATAGCTGAACTTACATCATCACTGCTGTGCATGGCCATTGTTCTGCTTCTCACTCTTTCCAGTGAAACTTCTATTTGTGCTTCCCTTGCCTGTGCTTCTGCTTTTTGCAGATCGAGGAAACGCGTATAGGTTTGTTCAAATACTTTTCCAAAACGTTTAAGAATATCATTATCGGCTGCTGAAAACTTTTCGCCAAAGTGGTTGATAATAAAGATACTGGTATGGTTCGATACACAACATGACCTGGTGTATCCTCCCGGGCTGGAAAGGATCTCTTTTTTCTGTTCAGCATCCAGCTTCGACCAGGGCTCATGGTTGAATAAAAATGTGAAAAAATCCTTTTTCTCCTGCTGTGTGTATTCTTCGGTAAAAAATCCAGGGCTATTTTTTATTCTGTTTATAAGATTGTTGCAAAATGGTTCTTCATAAAGCGGAAGATGTACTTCTTCTGAAGTGTCAGCAGTTCCCCCTGATCCCCAGCAGCGGAGCGTTGTTTCAATGTCACTATTAATAGCAATAAATGAACCTCCATGAATAGCAATATTCAAATTGAGTAATTCTTTATGTACCGTGTGGATGACCTCTTGTAATTCCGAAGTAGTATGCATGGCCATACTGCGGGAACGCAGTCTTTCTAAACCGGTTTCAATCTGTGCTTCTCTTGCCTGTGCTTCGGCTTTTTGAAGATCATTGAAACGCGTATAGGTAAGGTCAAATACTTTGGCAAAACGAAGCAGGATATCAAAATGCTCTTCTGACAGAGGTTCAAGCGTTGCCAGTGTAAGATTGCCAAAACTATTAAATGATGCATTTAAATATACCCTATCGGGTGCTTTCATACCTGCTATGATGAAATCCGGCAAATGCGAAAGCTCCGTTTCTGCAAACAAAAAATCGTCCCATTCCTTTTTTACTTTTCCTTCCAACACATATTGCCATCTTAAACTTCGTTCCTGCCATGCTTTGAGGTAAGCCTGGAAAGGCGGAAGTTCATGATTTTGTACCAGCAAACCTGTCGGGTCGTTTGGCGCTTCAGAATTAGCCATCCACCAGGTTGAGTCCCTTGATACAGGGTCAAAGATCAGGATAACACAGCGGGTAAGTACAAGGTCGAGTTTCGTTAATTCGGTAAATACGGTTCCGATAAGTTCTTTTAACTCCTCTGATCTTTGCATCGCCATGGCCCTTGCTCTTACTCTTTCCAATCCCAGTTCTATCTGCGCTTCCCTTGCCTGGGCTTCTGCTTTTTCAATGTCAAGGAAACGGCGGTAGGCAAGGTCAAACACATTCCGGAATCGCTTAAGTAATTCACGTTTATCAGTTGAGATCGAACTGAATGTAGAGATGCCGATGTCGGCGGGGCCAATAGAGTAAAAATAGTAATAAAATGCCGGGATCCCATCCAGCCTTGGGTCGTGGGCCTGGCCATTTGTAATCCTGAATTCCTTCCAGTCTTCCAGTTCTTTCCCTGCAACAGCAATTTCAGAGAATGCATCATCCGTTTTTCTTATTTCCGCCATAAATTTTTCAACGACCGGGTGACCGGTATAAGGAGTATGGGTAATGGCTCCTCCCGCAAAATCTGAATAATCGTGGTCAAGAAAATAACCCTGTTCATCAACAAACTTATGGATCATTGCATTCCGGAGTTCATTGAACCCAAGTAACTGTAGCTCTTTGAACAGCACTTCGCAGATATTCAGCAGGTCACCCGGCTTGTTCATCCCCATGGCAACTGTTCTAACCCTTTCCAGCGAAGATTCAATTTCCAGTTCCCGGTTCTGCGCTTCAACTGCTTTTCTTTTTTGTTCCAGTTCTTCAATGGTTTCTTCCAGTAAGATCGCTGTTGTACGTTTTACTTTTTCGGTACGGTCGAGTTTGAATGTTGTGATCTCTATTTCTTTATCAACTTCCTTTATGCTTTTAGCCAAAGCATTCTTCTCATCGTCACTTAAATGTGCCGACTGCTGAATAGAATCCAGTAATTGCTGAAGCTTTTGGTTCATTATTTTTCTTTTAATGCTACACAACAAGTGGTCAGGTTATGCATTTCTAAATCTCCACCGGTAGCTCTTCCTAATTCTGCATTGCTGAACATGCCTGCCATAGGTACATTCCAAACATTTTTTACTCCTTCCAGCTCTTTACTCATTAATGGTCCCAGTGAAAGTATTCTTCCGGCACAACTGAAAACCACTAATGCATCTGCTTCGGGCATTTCAGTATGCTTTAAATTCTCAACACCTTTGACTACTTTTTCCATCACATCAAAATCGGGCGGTAAAGAGAAACGTACTTTTGATCCCTGTGGCAAGGAGCCACTTGTATAAAATGAACGATCACTCCAATCTATCACCAAGCCAGGCCTCATTATCGGGTCACCTTTTTCTCTTTGTAATTGCAAAGGAAAATTGGCTGCTATTTCAACCATTAGATTTTGATTTTCCGATGTTACATTTTCAATCCCTCCATATTTAGCAGTAATATCCAATACAGGAATATTATCTACAGTATATACATGATTGCCTTCACTTTTGGTCACAATTTTATCAGTACCTACCGCCTTCCATCCACAAGTAGCAATACCTTTTATCTCTACTTTCGTTTCATCCAGTGCTATACATACCATCCCATTAGCGCTGTCTTTCCCATTAGTAAAAACAAATGTTTCCGTAAAATTATAATCATCCCCTGCTGCTCCGCCATAAGCATTTACCTGTTTGCCCGCAACTTCTTCAATACCACGCAAGACCTCTTCTCCATCTGCTGCCGAATGGCTGGTACCAATTAAAAATGCAGGCGTTGCAAATTTTGCTTTGGCCTTTTGGGCAATGGCACCTGATACTTCCCTGTAATTTCCTTCAGGGTATTCTTCAAAATAAATTTGAAAATAATCTTTGTTCATATCCAGCAACAGTATAGCAGCCGAATTTTTTTCTGGTTCTTCATCAATGAACTCGCCATTGGTAGTGCAACCAAAGACGGCTATCCCTGCTTCATCCAGTAATTCACTGATGGCTTTTCTATCCTGACTTTTTGAAATAAAACAGATGGACAATGTTGGTTTAAAACCATCGGCCATACCATCAGCTAATGCAGTTTTAATTTCTTCTGTTGATTTTCCTTTGATTGATTTTGCTTTCATGTTTTATTTTAGATGTTGAAGAATTTATTTTTCTTTTAATACCACCAGGCAGCATGTATTATTATGGTAATCATATTTACCGGTTTTTGATCTTCCATATTCGCCATAGGAAAAAAAGCCTGCCATGGGTGCATCCCAGATCTTTTGCACCTGCTCTAACTCCTCTTTCATTACAATTCCAAACGATAAATACCTGCTTACGCATGAAAACATGATCAGGGCATCGGCTTGCTGCTGTGCATTTTCCTTAATGCCCTTACAATCTGCAACGACTGTATCAATGGAATCAAAATCAGGTGGCAGCGAAAATTTGATCTTTGCACCTTGCGGCACTTTCCCGGAACAAATAAGTGAACGGTCTTCACGATTGGCAAACATAGCTGTACGTATTACAGGATCTACATTTTCACGTTCCACCTGCAATGGATAATACCAGGAGCTCAGGAATGTTACGATCTCTTTGTTGCCTTCCGGTTTTATCTCAACACCAAGGTAATTCATTAACATATCCAATGCTGGTTTATCGTCGATGGTATACACAATATTACCTTCGCTTTTAGTAACAGTTTTCGTGGTGCCAATAGCCTTCCACCCACAGGTAGCTATCCCTTTAACATCTATTTTATCTTCATCAATAATAAGTGCTACAAGTGCGCAGTTGTTACTTTTTCCGTTCGTAAAAACAAATGTTGATTCAAGTGCCAGGTCATCTCCTGCCTTACCTCCAAATACGGTTACTTCCCCGTCTGCCGACGAGGGAGATCTTCCAAAGCCTTGTATGATGCCTTCAACAAATGGTTCACCATCCAGGGACACTCCACTGTTTGCTATAATGAACGCAGGGTTGGTAAAGGTTTCTTTCCCGGTAATACCCAGTTTGATTGCGTCTTGGAAGGCGGTCTCCTGGCTTGTTTCAAGAAATTCAATTTTAAAATAAGCCGGATCCATGTCGAGCAACATCATGACAATGCTGCCTCCTTCAATTTCGCCATCAATAAATTCGCCTGCGGTGGTAGCACCAAATACCTGGATGCCTTTTTCGTCGAGTAACCTGACAATAGCTTCCCTGTCCTGTTTAACAGATATGAATACAATGGCTAAAGTTGGCTTGAATCCCCCGGCCATGGTTTCCCTTAATGCAGCACTGATCTCTTCTGTTGATCTTCCTTTGATCGACTTTGCTTTCATATTTTTTTTATTCAAATTATTTTTCTTTCAATGCCACCCAGCAACAGGTCGTAGAATGAAATTCATGTTTCCCATTGACAGCCCTGCCAAATTCACCATAAGTATAAAAGCCGGCCATGGGCGATTTCCAAACATTATACAATCCTTCATTTTCTTCCTGTGCCATCGGGCCTAAGGCACTTAGTCTTCCGGCGCATGAAAATATCAACAATGCGTCCGCTCCTGTTTGCGTTTTATCTTTTAGTTCTTTTGCCTTGCCCACCACGGTTTCAATGATATCAAAATCGGGAGGAGTAGAAAAACGAAACCTGCTTCCTTGCGGGACATCGGATTCACATATCAATGCTTCTTTTTCTTTATCGTACCCGATGGGATTACACATCAAAGGCTCCCTGTTCTCTCTTTCGATCTGGAACGGGTAGTGAATTCCTATCTGGTCAAAGAATTTGATCGGGTCATCATTGGAAGATATTTCTTTACCTAACAACCTCAGGTACGTTTCAAGGGCTGGTTTTTCGTCAATGGTATAGATCAGATTGCTCTCACTCTTTGTTACAGTCCTGTACACACCCATCGGTTTCCAGCCAGAGATAGCCATTCCATGTAGTTCAATTTTGTCTTCATTCAGGATCAAAGCTGCCATTCCAGAATCAGTAGATCGATCTTGCGTAAACACATAAGTGCCGGTAAAGCTGATATCATCTCCTGCCATGCCTCCAAATATATTTACACCGGGGCCCATTATTTTCTCCATACTGCGAAGCAGCGGCTCGCCTTTTAGTATTTCAGCTTTTTCAGAAATGCAGGTGCTTAAGAAAATAATAGCCGGCTTGTCGAATTTTTGTAAAACATTATTCGCCATACCAGCTGCAGCATCAGCCGGGGATCTTTCGCCAATATCTTCAAACAAGATGCTGTAATCATTTTTATTTATATCCAATAGCATCACTACTGCTTCACCTGCACTTTGATGGCCATTAATAAACTCACCGGATGAGGTAGCGCCAATAATATCAATTCCTTCTTTTTGCAGTATTTCACAAATAGCTGTCCTGTCTTGTTTGATGGATATGAACACAATGGCCAGTGTTGGCTTGAAACCACCAGTCATGCTTTGCTGTAAAGCGGATTGAATTTTCCCTGGAGATGCCCCCTTGATCGACCTTGCCTGCATATAATTGTTTTAAGTGCATATTTCAAGGGGTAGCAGGAACGGTATAAGCACTGGAAATTAAATATAAAATCTGATATAAAACAGAATATCAGCACATTGCCTTAATAATTTAAGCCCGGTTAGCTTCTGCCGGGCAATTCAACCTGTCACTCGCTTTCAGTATGAGGAAATTTATAAGGGTGTCTCAAGGTTGCTAATTCCTTTTTCGGAGCGGGGTCCGGAAATAACCTTTCAAATACAGTTTGGTTTCCTGTGGAGCTTTGTTGCCAACTGAGGTTATTTCAGTGAATTCAAATTCTGCATAACCGGTGATCTTATCGCCTGGCTTATGTACAGACTTATCCAGTACGAGCTTTTCTTTGTCGATCCTGTAGCTGGTCTTTTGTCCCCGGATGTATTGCGGGTAAACTGTTTTGGGTTTAAAACAAAAGCTGTCATTTTTGATATGAACATAGAACTCACCTGCATAAGCAGGAAGGCCATCAGAAAAATTGAGTATTATCTCAGCGCCATTTTGTGATGCGTAACAATACCTGATATCATAACCGCCCTGGACATTGGTCCGGCAATTGGCTGTAAAGAAAAAGTGAGCGGTATCGGCAGGTAGTATTTTTTTGTCTTCTGCAGTAAAGAATTTTCCGTTGTCATCTTTTAAAATATCCCATGCATAGGCCCATTGCCCGGTAAATGAAAAAGTATCTTTCATTTCTTTGTTTACAAGTATACCGGAAGTATAAACTGATTGCGCAATCACATTATACTGACAGAAAACAATGCAGGCTAAAATTAGAAGTTTGGAAAGCATATGATTTAAGCTTTTCAAATATACTCAACCCATGAATGGCCAAATGTGAAATTAAACCAAAAAAAAATCCCTCCTGCATTTCTGCAGGAGGGATCATATTTGTAGGGATTAACCTTCATAATTAGTATCCACCCATTCCGCCCATATCCGGTGCGCCATGGCTATGTGGCTCTTCTTTCTTAGGCTTGTCTGCTATCACACACTCGGTGGTCAGCATCATTCCTGCAATTGAAGCTGCATTTTCCAATGCTACGCGGCTAACCTTGGTTGGGTCGATAACGCCGGCCTTCAGCAGGTTCTCATACTTTTCAGTGCGTGCATTAAAACCATAGTCGCCCTTGCCTTCTTTGATCTTATTTACAACAACACTTCCTTCGTATCCTGCATTTTCCACGATCGTACGCAAAGGCTCTTCCACCGCACGGCGAACAATGGCAATACCGGTTGTTTCATCTTCATTGATGCCGGTCATTTTTGCCAGCACATCGCTTGCACGCACATAAGCAACGCCACCGCCAGGTACAATACCTTCTTCTACCGCAGCCCTTGTAGCGTGTAATGCATCATCAACACGGTCTTTCTTTTCTTTCATTTCGGTTTCAGTAGCAGCGCCGATGTACAATACCGCAACACCTCCTGCTAACTTAGCCAGGCGCTCCTGTAATTTTTCTTTATCGTAATCAGAGGTTGTTGTTTCAACCTGTGCTTTTATCTGGTTCACCCTTGCAGTGATATCCTTTTTCGCTCCTTTACCACCAACGATGGTTGTATTGTCCTTATCAATGGTAATGCTTTCAGCAGTTCCCAAATAAGTAAGGTCGGCATTCTCTAATTTGAAACCCTGTTCTTCACTTACAACGATACCGGCAGTTAAGATGGCGATATCCTGCAGCATTTCTTTTCTCCTGTCGCCAAAGCCCGGTGCTTTTACTGCAGCAACTTTAATGGTGCCGCGTAATTTATTTACAACAAGTGTAGCCAGTGCTTCGCCATCCAGGTCTTCTGCAATGATCACTAATGGACGGCCTGTTTGAGCAACTTTTTCTAAAATGTGCAGGATATCTTTCATGGTAGATATCTTCTTGTCATAAATTAAAATATAAGGATTGCTTAATTCAGCCATCATTTTTTCGCTGTTGGTCACGAAGTATGGAGAGATATAACCACGGTCGAACTGCATACCTTCCACTACATCAACTGTAGTATCGGTACCCTTTGCTTCTTCAACAGTAATAACACCTTCCTTACCCACTTTGGCCATAGCCTGTGCGATAAGGGCGCCGATAGCAATATCATTGTTTGCAGAGATAGAAGCAACCTGCTCGATCTTTTTATTATCGTTACCTACTGTCTGGGATTGTTTTTTCAGGTTCTCAACAATAGCAGTAACTGCTTTGTCGATGCCACGCTTAAGGTCCATCGGGTTTGCGCCTGCAGCAACGTTCTTTAAACCTTCGCTGATGATCGCCTGTGCCAGTACGGTTGCTGTAGTTGTACCATCACCTGCAACGTCTGCAGTTTTAGAAGCAACTTCTTTCACCATCTGTGCGCCCATATTTTCGATGGGGTCTTCCAGTTCAATTTCCTTTGCAACAGTAACACCATCTTTGGTAACCATTGGTGCGCCAAACTTGCGTTCGATGACCACATTGCGGCCTTTTGGGCCAAGGGTAACTTTTACGGCGTCAGACATGGTGTCAACGCCTTTTTTCATTTTATTTCTTGCTTCAATATCGAAGAATATCATTTTAGACATAGTATAAATTTGTTAGGTTTTAAAAAATGTGAGTTTCATGAACTGCGTGTAAGGGGAATAGCTTCAAGCCTCAAGGATGAACCCCCTTTTAGCTAGCGGCTTTCTTACACGATCGCCAAAATATCACTCTCCCTCATGATCAGGTAGTCTTTCCCTTCAATGCTTATTTCCGTTCCGGCATATTTGCCATATAAAACCTGGTCACCGGCTTTTACCATCACTGGCTCATCTTTTTTGCCGGGGCCGGCAGCCAATACAATCCCTCTTTGGGGTTTTTCTTTTGCAGTATCCGGTATGATGATCCCACCGGCAGTTTTTTCTTCAGCAGCAGCAGGTTGTACAATAACCCTGTCGTGCAAAGGTGTAATGCTAAGCTTAGCAGCAGCATTCTTTACTTTAGCCATAGTTGTATTAGTTTTTGATTTATTTGAAATAAAAGAAACCCGTTTTTTACGGGTGGCAAAGGTACAGCGATTTTTGTACCAATAAAATTAAATAGAACTTATGTCAGTAAATGGCCGGAAGCTGGCAGGCCGGGCCTATTTAAAGCAGACAATTTTTCACAAAGGGCATTAATATGGCTATTATCTTTAAAACCCAAATGATAATCCCTTAAATTTGCAAGTTCAAAAAGCTCTTTACGGCATGATCAGCAGAAGAAATATCCGGGTGAAAGTGATGCAGACCCTGTACAGCATCGACAGCATGAGCGGAGAAGTGAAGCCCGGCGAAGCGGTTACCATCCTTACCAAAAAAATTGAACAGAGCAGGCACCTCCTCACCTACCTGGTATATTTTATTACCGAAGTGGCCCGTTATTCAGAAACAGATGCCCGGCAAAAGGCATCCAAGCACCTTCCCACAACACAGGACCTCAATATCAATACTAAAATTGCGGGTAATGAATTATTGTGGAAAGTGGTGGAAGAACCCAGCTTCAAAGCCGCTGTTGCAGAATTTAAACCTGAACATACCATTGATAAGGAACTGCTGAAAAAGACCTACATGCAACTGGCCGCATCACCGGAATATACTGAATACATTGAGCAACAAAGCCGCAATAAAAGGTCGGAAAAGGAAATGCTGGAATTCATCTTCAGCACCCTGATGTTACCGAACGAGGATTTCATCACACATGTGGAAGAGAGTTTTATTCACTGGGATGACGATGCGGAAATGATGCAGCAACTGGTGCTTAATTTTTTGCAAAAACCTGCCGGCACGAATTTCGGGGAGATACTCAGCAAGGAAAAATGGGAATTTGCCAAAAGCCTTTTACAAACCGTGCTGGATAAAAAAGAGGTTTTCATGGAACTGATAAAACCAAAGTTAAAGAACTGGGATGCTGAGAGGATAGCTGCGCTGGACCTGATCATCCTGCAGATGGGTGTTTGTGAGTTCCTTTATTTTGAGACGATCCCTACCAAGGTAACCATTAATGAATATATTGACCTGGCCAAGGAATACAGCACCGTGCAAAGCGGGCAATTCGTTAACGGCCTTTTGGATAATATCCATAAGGAACTGACCGCGGAAAACAAGATCAGTAAGAAAAGTTTTAAGAACAGCACATTGTAGGCCAGTTGATAAGTTAACAGGTTGCCAGGTTTACAAGTTAACATTCCAACTTTTCAACTTATCAACCCGAACCATTTATCTTTGCAAAAAAAAGGAATGAAAAAATATATTTTATTTTTACTGGTTGCGGGTGTTCTTCTCTCCTGTGATATGCGCCGGAAGGATAAAATTATGGATGATGCCTCAACCCAGAATGAACTTGCTTTAAAGCAAACCACTACGGTTGAGATCATTGATTCGGCTTATAATTTTGGCAAGGTGAGCGACGGTGAAAAAGTAGAATACAATTACCGCTTTAAAAATTCGGGTAAGAACCCCCTGGTCATCATCAATGCCACGGCAAGTTGCGGCTGTACCGTACCACAAAAACCGGAGAAGCCCATCATGCCGGGCGAAATGGGATTCATTAAAGCGATATTCGACAGTAAGGGAAGGGTTGGTGAAGTACATAAAACAATAAATGTAACCTCGAATGCCAGCCCCGGCTTCCCGGAACTGCTGCTGACAGGTGAAGTGACCGGAAACCATTAATATCTTTTAAAAAAAACAAAGTTTTTAACAAATAAACAAACAACATGCAACTATTAAGTATTTTTTTGATGCTGGGCCAGGGTGACCAGAAAAGCGGTGGTACAAGTACAATAATTATGATGGGACTGATGATCCTTGTATTCTGGTTATTCATGATCAGGCCGCAGGCAAAGAAGGCAAAGAAGCAAAAAGAATTCGTCAACAACCTCCAAAAGGGCGATAAGATCGTTACCATTGCCGGTATACACGGCACCATCAACAAGGTAAACGATGATGGCACAATAATGCTGGAAACCAGCCCGGGCAGTTATATTAAAATTGAGCGCAGCGCTTTGAGTATGGAGTGGACGGCGAATGTAAATAAGCCTGCTGCAGAAGTAAAGAAATAGATCGCAGATCAATGCATCATATTCCGGGATTGAGGTTTAACTTCGGTTCCGGATTTTTTTTATTTTGTGATGACAAGTTGATAAGTTCATTAGTTTTCTGGCAACATCTTACCTTATTAACTTGTTAACCTGTCAACGGATTAACAAATTAACGGATTAACGTACCATGCTCAGAGTAGGCATAACAGGCGGCATCGGCAGCGGCAAAAGCACGGCAGCAAAAGTATTTGAAGTACTGGGCATCCCCGTGTATTATGCTGATGAAGCTGCAAAGCGACTGATGAATGAAGATGCGCATTTAAAAGAAAAGATACAGCAGCAGTTTGGAAAAGATGTTTACACGAACGGCGAACTAAACCGCAAACAACTTGCTTCCCTTGTTTTTAATGCACCGGAAAAATTGGAAGAACTCAATGCATTGGTTCATCCCGCAACCCTGGCGGATGCAGCCGTATGGATGAAGCGACAAAGTTCACCATACAGTATAAAAGAAGCTGCGATCATTTTTGAGAGCGGCGCACATGAAGAGCTGGACCTTGTGATAGGTGTTTACGCCCCTGCTCCGCTTCGTATACTTCGTGCCATGCAAAGGGATAATATCAGCCGCGAGGAAGTGATGGCGAGGATGGACAAACAAATGGATGAAGAAATAAAAATGCGGCTCTGTGATTTTATTATAAAAAATGATGAGCAGGAAATGCTGCTGCCCCAGGTGATCTCATTGCATGAAAAATTAATTGCGCTCTCCAAAAAATAATATCATGAACAAAATAAATCTTGCTGAAAAATTTTCTCTCTTCAACGATCACTGCAATCCCCGTATCATCGGAGAGCTAAACGGCCAGCACGTAAAAGCCGTAAAGCTTAAAGGAGAATTTGTATGGCACAGCCATGAGCATGAAGACGAACTATTTCTTGTGATAAAAGGAAAGTTCAATATGGAGCTAAGGGATAAGACCGTTGAAATTAATGAAGGCGAATTCTTTATTGTGCCAAGAACTGTTGAACACAAGCCTGTAGCACAGGAAGAAGTGCATATACTTTTATTTGAACCGGCAACTACTTTGAACACGGGTGATGTACAAAATGAGTTGACGAGAACGACCCTGGAAAGAATATGAACCGGTAATTCTTATTGAACCACCAGTTGGTAACTCTCTTTAATACCATTTCCCGAAACATGCACCACATACATTCCTTTGACCAATGTTTTTGTTGAAAGGATCATTTTATTCCTTCCGGTCTGCAACATCCTGTTTGCGGTAAAGACAGGCTGGCCCTGCAGGTTGTAAATACTTATTTGAACAGCATTATTACCAGTTGCAGATTCCAGGACCAAAGCGGTTTCGTTGCCCTGCACTACAGGATTTGGCGCAATAAAGCCTTTTACTAAACTGCTTCTTTCAAGTTTTACCGTTTTGGTATAAGATGTCTCACCGCTTTTTTCTTTAAACTTCAAACGGTAGTATAACAGGTCAAGCCTTACATTTTTATCTGTGAATGTATAATCTGTTTTGTTGCTTCCCATTCCTTTCGCTGTAACTTCTCCTGCTTCTGTGAATCTTTTTCCGTCTGCGCTTCTTTCAACAATGAAGGATTGCATATGTATTTCATTTTTTGTTGCCCATTTTATTTGTACATCATCCCTGTTACAGAATTGAGCATTTAAGCTAAACAGGGTACCTGGTGACCCTCCATAGTACACAAATGCCCTTCCGTTATTGTAGTTGATCCCGTCATTAAATAAATGAGCACCAATAATTACGTCAGCGAATCCATCACCATTAATATCACCTGCACAGGCAACACTAATACCAAAATAGCTATACGTGTCAGCATCATCCAGGATACAGTTAGCATAGGCTGATAAACCCTTTGCACTGCCAAAATGAATAAATGCACGGCCTTCATCATTTATTGGACCTTCATTGTAATACGCAGCTCCTATGATCACATCACTATACCCATCACCGTTTACATCGCCGGCACCAGCCACGCTTATACCAAAACGGGCTTCTGCCTGGTCTGCGTCAGAAAAGGCAAAATCAGGTAACGGGGATAAGCCTGCAGCACTTCCATAATGTACAAAAGCCCGGCCTTCGCGTCCCCAGCCATCGGACGCAAAAAAAGCGCCTATGATCACATCACTATAGCCATCACCATTTACATCACCGGCACTCGCTACACTCCAGCCAAAAGCAGCCATATTTTGATTCCCATCATCACCGATCCAGTCAGGTGCAACGGATATACCAGTTGCCGATCCATAATACAAATAAGCACGGCCTTCCTGGGTATTCAAAGGAGGCGCCCACTGTGTATACATCGGTGCGCCAATGAGCACATCGCTATAACCATCTCCATTTACATCACCCGCACATGCTACACTCCAGCCAAATCCTGCGCTCCCCTGGTCTGCATCGCCAGGTGCACTATCAGGAGTTGTAGATAATCCTAAAGCACTTCCGTGATAAACAAAAGCCCTGCCCTCATACCAGTTCGTTCCGTCATCAAACTCACTTGCTCCTATTATTATATCTGCAAATTTATCCCCATTTACATTGCCGGCAGTAGCTACACTCCAGCCAAAATGAGCTCCTGCCTGATCAGCATCGTCTCCAATCCAATCCGGGAAAGACGATAAACCGGTTACGGAACCATAATAAACAAATACACGGCCTTCATCTACGTTTTCCTCATCATCGTAATAACAGGCCCCTATAATTACATCGTCATAACCGTCACCATTAATATCACCGGCAGTACTCACACTACGGCCAAACCATGCATCTCCCTGGTCAGCATCATCGGGAGTTGCGTCCGGATCGGGAGAAAGACCTTTGGCCGAACCATAATAAACAAAAGCAAGGCCTTCTTCAATATTAGCTCCATCATCACAGCGGGGAGCGCCAACGATCACATCACTGTACCCATCTGCATTTATATCCCCTGCACCCGCAACACTATAACCATAATAAGCAATCGCCTGGTTAGCATCATCACCGATCCAGTCAGGAGTACCCAAAGTACCGGTACTCAAAGGATCAATGGTTATGGGATAAACAGCATTTGCCGTGTGTACATTAATGGAGACCTCATTTTTTGCAACAGTAAAGGAAGCAACAAGTTCTTTCTGATTTGCATCCCAAACCTTTAAACTATTGTAAGTAACTTTTTTATCATTGCCCGTTTTGGTTGCTTTGGCAAACTGAATTTCCTTATCCTTTATTTTATTAATGATCCAGCCTTTATTTGTTTTTAGTTTTAGGTTGATAGCTTTTGGTTTGCCTGCGGGTTCTTTTTCTATGATAAAGTTTTGCCGAACGCCGTCCCTGTCGTTGATGTATTCAGTGATAAAATTATTGCTATCATTGAACTGAATTCTCTTCCCGTCATTTGTTACAACAGTGTTCCTGCCTGGAGAATAGATCAGTTTTTTATCCGCATAAATACCCAGTGTAGTTAATTCCAGCTTCCACTTATCCAGGCTGTCATTCCTGGGTAATAAAGTAAATTTATTGGCGGTATAAAAAGAACGGAGATTATTTTTTCGGTTGGGAGAAGCATAGCTATTGGTATGCGCATCAAATTTTATCTCGTATTCGCTTTCCATGATCCTGCTGATAGCCTGCGAATACCAGTTGGTCCGCTTTAAAGATGCAGTATCAATGGACAGGTCCTTTTCATTGCCCTGTTCCCAAAAAAGGTTGGCAGGCCTGGCTATGGTTCTTCCTGGCTTTTTGGTTCCTGTGAAATTAAAAGCTGTAGCATCCGGGGATTGCCTTGATACCGTTAAAACAGGACTATTTGAAATGCTGATGAAGAGAAAAAGGAAAAAACCAACGAGTAAATATTTGCGCCTCATGGTAATCGATTTAGTTAACAGAGGGTATATTTTACAGGATAGTTGGATAAATCCGTACATAAATTTAAAACAAAATTGTGATTATGGCAAAGTTAATCAGGCTTATTTTGACTCGTCCCCTTCTCCGGCGAGAACGACATGGTTCTGAGATTCCAACTCAGTTCAATACAACCAATTCTTCCCTTTTCTCGTCCTCGTCTCCGACGAGGATGCTATGGTCCTGAGTTTTTAACTCATTCATTTGTTTTGTAACTTTATGTCATGAAGATCTTTTCAGCAGCTCAAATAAAAAAATGGGATGCCTTCACCATCGCCAATGAACCCATTGCTTCCATCGACCTGATGGAAAGGGCTGCCACGGCCTGCTGCAAATGGCTGATAGGAAAAATTTTCGGGCACTATCATTTTCTTGTGTTTTGCGGTAAGGGCAATAATGGCGGCGACGGGCTTGCCATTGCAAGGCTGCTTATTGAGCACGGTTGTAAAGTGACTGTGTATATTCTTGAATTCGGAAAAGCCGGCACCGCTGATTTTCAAACCAACCTTGAAAGATTACACGAAGTGAGCTCCGATATTCATTTTATACAATCGGCGGAATTTTTTCCCCCGGTAACAAAAGATGATATGGTCATTGATGCACTCTTCGGCACCGGGCTTAATAAACCATTGGAAGGGATAACTGCTGACCTGGTAAATTATATCAACCAATGCGATGCTGATGTAGTTGCTATTGATATCCCTACAGGTTTGTTCGTTGATAAAAGCTCAGAAGGAAATAATATCATTAAAGCTACACATACCCTCTCCTTTCAAAATCATAAGCTTTGTTTTTTATTACCCGAAAATGAAAAATTTTGTGGCGAGGTTCATCTTTTAAATATCGGTTTGCTAAAAGATTTTGAGGACAAAGAAGCCACAGCATATGAACTCACCGGCATGGAACTGATCAGGAGCATTTATAAACCACGGACAAAATTTGCACACAAAGGCACCTACGGCCATGCAGCCCTGTTATGTGGTTCTTATGGCATGATGGGGGCCGCCGTATTAAGTGCAGGTGCCTGTTTAAGAAGTGGCGTTGGAAAACTAAATTCCTATATTCCAAAATGCGGCTACGATATTTTACAATCAACGGTACCGGAAGCCATGTGTATTGTTGCAGGTGAAGATTTTCTTTTATCAGCGAATGGTATTGAAAAATATGATGCGGTTGGCATTGGCCCGGGCATTGGCTTATACGCAGGCCATAAAGAATTATTAAAAGAAGTTTTACAAAAAACAAATAAGCCAATGGTCATTGATGCGGATGCTGTGAATATCATTGCGCAAAACAAAGAGCTGTTGGGATCGATCCCTCCCCACTCCATTCTTACTCCACATCCCAAAGAATTTGAACGGCTGTTCGGCAATGCTGAAAATGATCCGATAGCTATCGGATTTGAAAGACTGCTACTGGCACAGCAAAGATCAAAAGAACTGAATATTTATATTGTATTGAAAGGGCATTATAGTTTTATCAGTACCCCGGGTGGGAATTGTTATTTCAACAGCAGCGGAAACCCGGGTATGGCAACCGCCGGCAGCGGGGATGTGCTCACCGGGATACTCACCGGTTTACTGGCACAGGGCTATACCCCCGGGGATGCGGTGCTGCTGGGCGTTTACCTGCATGGCCTTGCGGGTGATATGGCCGCAGCTAAATTTTCTGAAGAAGCAATGATCGCAGGCGACATAATCAATTGTTTGGGAGATGCCTTTAATGAGCTAAGTAAATAATTAAAAAAAGCCCGGTCTTCTTCATTTTCAACTTGCGGTTGGTGGGGACACCAACCGCGGCCATCGCCGTGGCCGGTGTCCCACCGGCCACTATCTTATCACTAAATATAATTTCAATGGCACAACACGTTAAATAATAATTCAAAAAAGCCGCTGCCTTCATCCATTTATCTCAATTAAACAGGCCGTTCTGCCCGTTTTTGGCTCATTTACCCTATTTTTGCCGTCCAAAATTCAGAACAACTATTACTTATGGACAATTTGATTTATGTTATTCCGGCAATGGGCGTTGTGGGCCTGTTATACACTTTTATAAAGTTTGCATGGGTATCCAAACAGGATGCAGGTAACGAACGCATGAAAGAGATCAGCACTTATATTGCTGAAGGTGCCATGGCTTTCTTAAAAGCAGAGTATAAGATCCTTACTTATTTTGTTATCATCGGCGCTTTATTGCTGGGTGTTATGGGTTATAGCAATGCCAACAGCCACTGGAGTATTGCTGTTGCATTTATTGTAGGCGCTTTCTTTAGTGCGCTTGCCGGTTTTATAGGAATGAAAGTGGCTACCAAGGCCAATGTACGTACAGCACAGGCTGCCCGTACCAGCCTGGCAAAAGCCCTGAAAGTTTCTTTTACAGGCGGTAGTGTAATGGGATTGGGTGTTGCCGGTTTAGCCGTATTGGGACTGGGTGGTTTATTTATTATTTTAAAAATGGTTTTTGCTCCGGATGCTGCAGTTGACAGCCACGAAATGGAGAAAACAATCGAGATATTGACAGGCTTTAGCTTAGGTGCTGAATCCATTGCATTATTTGCCCGTGTTGGTGGCGGTATTTATACCAAAGCTGCCGACGTTGGCGCTGACCTTGTTGGTAAGGTAGAAGCAGGTATCCCTGAAGATGATCCACGTAACCCGGCAACCATTGCCGATAACGTAGGTGATAACGTAGGTGATGTTGCTGGTATGGGTGCCGATCTTTTTGGATCTTATGTAGCAACGGTTTTAGCAACAATGGTTTTGGGCAGGGAAACAAATGCACTTACTGATAATTTCGGTGGTATGTCTCCAATCCTTTTGCCAATGCTGATAGCAGCCATGGGTATCTTATTCTCCATTATTGGAACCTTCTTTGTTAAGATAAGCGAAAGCGCAGGACTGAGTACGCAGAAAGTACAAAATGCTTTGAACATGGGTAACTGGGGTTCAATAGTATTGACTGCCGTTGCCTCTTATTTCCTGGTAAATTATTTAATGCCCGAGACCATGACACTGCGTGGCCATGAGTTCACCAAGGACGGCATCTTCGGCGCCATTATGGTTGGTCTTGCAGTAGGTACACTGATGAGTATGATCACCGAATATTACACCGCTATGGGCAAGCGCCCGGTGAAATCTATTATCCGCCAGTCGGGCACCGGTCATGCTACCAACATTATTGCCGGTTTGGCTATGGGTATGGAAAGTACTTTCTTACCAATTTTAGTTTTAGCATCTGGTATATATATGAGTTTCTGGTGTGCAGGTTTATATGGTGTTGCTATCGCTGCAGCAGGTATGATGGCAACTACCGCCATGCAACTGGCCATTGATGCCTTTGGCCCTATTGCAGATAATGCAGGTGGTATTGCAGAGATGAGTGAGCTGCCAAAAGAAGTTCGTGAAAAAACAGATATACTTGATGCAGTAGGTAATACTACAGCGGCTACCGGTAAAGGTTTTGCAATTGCTTCGGCGGCTTTAACAGCCCTGGCTTTATTTGCAGCTTTTGTTGGTATCAGCGGTATTGAAGGTATCGACATTTATAAAGCGCCAGTATTGGCCGGTCTATTTGTTGGTGGTATGATACCATTCATATTTTCATCACTCGCTATCCGTGCTGTTGGCGAAGCTGCCATGGCAATGGTTGAAGAAGTGAGGCGCCAGTTCCGCACCATTCCCGGTATCATGGAAGGTACAGGCAAGCCGGAATATGATAAGTGTGTGGCCATATCTACAGAAGCATCACTTAAAAAGATGATGTTGCCCGGTGCTATCGCTTTATTATCACCACTGATCATTGGCTTTGCTTTTGGCCCTGAAGTACTGGGTGGATTTTTGGCAGGCGCTACCGTTAGTGGTGTTTTAATGGGTATGTTCCAGAACAATGCCGGCGGTGCATGGGATAATGCAAAAAAATCTTTTGAAAAAGGCGTGGAGATAAACGGCGAGATGTTTTACAAAAAATCAGAACCACATAAAGCATCAGTTACAGGTGATACAGTAGGTGATCCGTTTAAAGATACATCCGGTCCATCTATGAATATCCTTATCAAGCTGATGAGTATTGTGAGCCTGGTTATCGCCCCTACCCTTGCTGCCATGTATGGTAAGGTAGAAGCAAAGAATACAAAGCATGAAGTGAAGCAGGAGCTTACTATTGTAAATACTGACAATAACGGGGATGTTACGGCAACTGCAAAACCGGCATTTAAAGAAGCAACTGATAAACTGGTTGATGCACTGTCAGCGGATAAACTGATCGAAAAAGACAATTACACTGTAGCTGTTAAAAAAGGTAAGCTTTCTATTGCCGGTGTTGAGCAAAATGAAGAAGTAGCTGCAAAATATGCCTCCTTACTAACCGCACTTGGCAAAACAGACCTGGAGATTAAGAATAACAACACGAAAAAATAGGATAGAAAATAAAATTTAAGGACCCTGCTGTTTTTCAGCGGGGCTTTTTTTAATATGTCTGAACCATGATTAGCCTGATTTTCTGATTTACCAGATTTTAGTAAATTTATATCCCTAATCTACCCTAATGGAATATAAATATGCAGACCTTACAAGAGAACTGATCAACGCTGCAATGGAAGTGCATCGCATTTTAGGAAATGGCTTCCAGGAAGTGATTTATCAAAGAGCTTATGAGATTGAATTAATTCAAAAGAACCTGTTTACAGTTTGCCGGGAAGTGGAAATGCCTGTACGTTATAAAGATCACGTCATAGGTACCAGGCGTGTTGATTTCCTTATAAACAATTTGATCTCTATCGAAATAAAAGCTTTGATCAAACTGGAAGATGTTCACCTTGCACAGGCACTTAATTACCTGGAAGCATATAATCTTGAAGTAGGCTTATTAATAAATTTTGGAGCAAAAAGTTTAGAATTCAAAAGGCTCTTCAACAAAAAGTATAAGCTTATTCAATCAGGATAACCAGTAAATCAGTCTAATCCAGGTTCAGACTACCCTCCTTCCGTTAATTCTTCCCAAAAAATTATATAAACGGATTTGGATATTACGAGGAAAATCGTAAATTGCCTTACGAAAATAATCGTACTATGACATTAATCAAAAACACTAAGCCTACAGAGAGTGAGCTGGAGATACTGCAGGTTTTATGGAATGAACAGTCTGCGACCGTTCGCACTGTTCATGAAGAATTACTTAAGACCAAGGATGCCGGCTATACCACTACCCTCAAACTGATGCAGATCATGTTTGAAAAGGGTTTGGTTACCAGGGACGACAGTAATAAGACACATATTTACCGCCCCGCTGTTACCCGTGAAAAAACACAAAAACAGTTCCTGAATAAGATGATCGACACTTTGTTTGCGGGATCACCTTCTGATTTGGTTTTACAGGCGCTTGGCGGGCATGCTGCCAGTGAAGAAGACCTGGAAAAGATCCAGCAGCTTATCACGCAATTAAAAAAAGAGAAGTAAAAGATATTTAACTGCAACACTGATCGTTTATGACACAGTTCTCATACGGTTTCTGCATGGCGATGCTGCACAGCTTCTGGCAGGCTGCATTGTTGCTGTTCTTATATTCTTTTATTAACAGGATCTTATTCCGTAATAATTCACCGCTTGCAAAAAGGAATTTTCTTTTTGTACTTCTTGCTTCCCAGGTATTGCTTTTCGCATTGACCTTTTACATTTATTTTTCAGGAGCGCAGGCTGATAACCTTATTGCCGGTATTGCACAAAATGTTGCCACGGTTTTAGGAGCAGAAAATATTCAACTGGTCACGCCATGGCTATTTAGTGCCTACATGCTTGTCATTAGTTATAAACTGGTAAAAGCAATTTATACCTGGCGCTCTTTCAAACAACAATACAAATACGGTTTACAAAAGCCGGGTATCGATCTTAAACTTTTTACGCAGTTAAAGGCGCACCAGTTTGGCATAAAAAGAAAAGTAAAGCTTTGGTTAAGTACATCGGTTAACACACCCGTTACCTTTGGCTTTTTTAAACCCATCATTCTGCTGCCCGTTGCGTTGCTCAATAATATCAGTACACAACAGGCTGAAACCCTTATCCTGCATGAGTTAACGCATATCAGGACGAACGACTATTTACTCAACTGGTTCTTATTATTTGCGGATACCATTTTCTTTTTTAATCCTTTTGTTTCGGGCATTTGCAAAAAGATCCGTCTTGAAAGGGAGAAGTATTGCGACATCAGCGTCATTGCTTTTGAATATTCACCGGTGCTTTATGCAGAGACATTATTACAGGCAGAAAGGATAAAAAAGATGGTGCCGAGCTTTCAACTGGCAGCCGTAACAAGGAAAAAACAATTGCTTCACCGCATCCAGTTCTTTACCAATGATAAAAATTTTAAGCAACCTATGCGGTTCAACATTGTTGCGCCTGCACTTGGATTGTTCTTATTGTTGCTTTTATCATCGGCAATATTATTCCGCTCGGGTAATGCAGCACTATCGGCACAGGCAACAGCAGCAATGCCCTGGTTACCCATAAACAGTCCTGAATTAAAGGATGGCGATTATGTAAATACAGTTTTACCACAGAACGATGAGCTGGAAACATTGGCTGATAAAACTGAAAAGCCCGAACCGGTTATTGCAAATAAGGTAAAGGCTCCGTTGATCGTTAGCAGCCCGGATCAGCAAACAGTCGAATTAATATCAAACCTGCCTGAGGAGAGTTTGACAACTACCGGCTTTGCAATGCCGGCAACTATTCAGCAAAATGGTGCTGAGCAGCAGATCATAATAAAAGAAGAAAGCTCGGGCTCTAAATCCGCTTCTATAAAAGTATATAACCTGCGGTTCGAGAACGGCCAGTGGATACTACAGCCGGAATGGATATTAACCGCAAAAGAAATAATGATCGATTCCCTCTCCAAAAAACTGGATACACTTAGGAATAGTATAAAAAAGATCTTACCACAGCAGTAATAAGATATCTAAAGACGCCGAGTACTCCTGATCGGCTAAAAGCTTACGATTACCCAATTAACGTCTTTACATTCCTACCAAATATTTCTTGGACAGGAATCTCCATATTTATTCCCCAATAAAAATCCAATAACGATCTCGTGTGTTCCCCTTGTATAAGTTTGAAGGCGTGAAGTAGTTGCGTGTTCGTATGCGTAACTGATGTTGAATGTATTGGAGATATTCAAACCAACCATACCCGAATACCCGCCAACCAGGTCAGAAAAACGATAGCTGGCTCCTATCCACATCAGGTCCTCGTATTGCATTTTTACATTTGCATGAATACTCGTTAGTTGTGGCTGCCAGTATTGTAACATGGCTGATGGCAGAACAGAGATAGCGTCTGTCATGGCAAACCTGTAACCCGCAGTTACAAAATAATTCGGTGTAAAGGAACTTCCGTAATCACCGTTCTTAACAAATTTCGCTTTACCAGGTATGATATTTAATATAGAGACGCCCAGGAAATACCTTGCGGAATAAAGCCAAAGGCCGGCGCCGATCTCCGGTTTCAGTTTTTTTAAATCACCATTATTATACCCAATAGCAAGATCATCATTACCTGTGGTAGATGACGACCCGAACTCAATCTTTGTCCTGTCGATAGTTACGCTGGAAATACCCGCACTGATACCTGCTGCCAAACTTGTTCTTACCGTAAGAGGAAGGTGATATGCGTAATTGGCTGCAATAGACCAGCGGTTGATGTAACCCGCTTTGTCATTGATAGCAGTAAGCCCAATGCCATGGTGAGCAGGTGAAACAGCATATTCATCCCAGGCCATTTTTCCTGCAGGGTTCTCTCCCGGCACCTGGAAAGAAGTAGCGCTGGTACGCAGGTCCTTTTTCCCAAGCGGGCCATGGATGCTGAAATAACTTGTTACCGGGGCGCCATTTATCCCTGCCCACTGGTTGCGGTAACTCAGTTTTACATCCGTGTAATTCTCAATACCGGTTATTCCCGGGTTCAGGATATAATTATTCAGGATATACTGTGTATAAAATGGTTTGGCCTGTGATAAAGCTGCAAAACTTATAAGGCAGGCGATCGCGGTTATCAGAAAATTTTTCTTCATGCTTCAGCTTTTTTCTCTCGGGTATGCAATGTGATTCCCTTTTTATTAAATTTTATTATTTAGAATATGTTGTGCTATTAAAAAATATTAATTTATTAGAACTCAATATCAGCGAATATTTCAACATTTTTCAACTTGCGGTTGGTGGGGACACCAACCGCGGCCATCGCCGTGGCCGGTGTCCCACCGGCCACTATCTTATCCCAAAATATAATTTCAATAGTACAACACGTTATTTAGAACAAAAAAAAATATGGATCTTGTTCTTAAAGTTTATAGCGATGAGAAAGATCCTCATCGCCATAAACGTTTAATTATCTAAGTATGGTAACGTAGCCCGTTATAGGATCACGCCCGTTACCTGGTTCGATGATATAATAATAGGTATCAAATGGCAATGGTTTCCCTTTTATGGTTCCATCCCATGGCGTATTATATCCTCTTGATTCAAATACGATCTGCCCTGTCCTGGTAAACACTTGAACCCTATTGTCCGGGTAGGTATTCAAATAATCAATGACCCATTTGTCGTGGTTATTATCGCCATTAGGCGTAAATGTATTTGGTATTACCGGGAATTTCAACAGCTTCACAAATACATCATCGCTTGCAGGACATCCACCCCTTGCTGTCACCGTGAGCGTATAGGTCATATCCGTCAAAGGCCTGTTCACTTTTACTTTTTCAATTGTGTTATCCAGCAGGTATTGATCAGGCGTCCACCGGAAGCTAAGGTCATTACCATAAACGATCGGCGAAAGTGTGATCTGTCCGCCTTCCAGTATGAACCTGTCGATACCGGCATTTACATGCGGGTAAGGATGAACAGTAAATGATTTGGTAATGGTATCACTGTTACAGCCAATATTATTCACTGTATACAAAGTAACATTGTATGTAAGCGTATCAAGATAGAGATGGGTTACCGGGTTAGTGTTCGGTTTTGTACCATCACCCAGGTCCCAGAACCATTGAGTGATCACCCCGTCCTTACCATCACTTAAGTCGGTAAGTGTAACAGGATCCTTGATACAAACACCGGCAGGATTACTAAAGCTGAAGTCAGCCTTAGGCTGCGGGTGTATATTATTTAAGAGAACCGGTGGCGTAGCTGTTACACAACCCGCGTCGCTGGTAGCCGTTAGTATTACATTGAACGGACCAACACTGCCATACTGGTGAGTAGCGTTAAATGTAGAGGCATTAAGTGAGCCGTCTCCAAACGCCCACGAAAATATCATTGCTGAGCCATCTGAAATGCTCGACAGGTTCTGGAACTGTACCACTGCATTCGGCAAACAAACACTTGGTGTGTAAGAGAATGCAGGGTTAGGGAATATGTTGCTTACATCGATCAGCGCATTGCCGGTTTGATTCTGTGTGCAGGCTGTTGAAGAACCATCCTGTACGCTTTCGAGTATATAGTCAAATAATCCTGCCGCTGTTGTTGGTGCCAGCAGTATTACAGATGAACTGGCCCCTGTGGTACTGATCGTCTGCAATGGACCTCCAACATTCAACCTGTAACTGAATGTGTATGGCAATGTTCCGCCTGCGCCTGTAAACACAATTGGCACAGGAGCTGAATTTATACAAACCCGTTTGCCAATGCTGATAGTTGCTGTTGGTAATGGATTTATTTTTATTGCTACGTCCGGTATATTAACGAGCTGGCTACATGCCGTTACACTTCCATCCGTAACACTGATCAGTTTGTAAGCAAAGGTATTTGCTACTGCTGTAGACTGGAATACGGTTACTGAATTACTCAATGCAGTAGTACTAACTGTAAGAGCTGGCAATGCACCATTGATCGTATAAGTAAATGTATATGGTCTTGTTCCGTTTGCACCGGTGAAAGTAACACCCGGCAATACCGCATCATTCTGGCATGCTTCTGTATTCACTGCTGCCGCGACTGTTGCTGTCGGGAAAGGATTAACGGTGATCGTTCCGCTAAGCGGTGCTGCTGTTACACAGGCATTACCTGTTGTATTAATAGTATAAGTAAATGGTGAGCCAACTGTTGTGGATGGTGAGCCCTGTATCGTTACATTGTTTCCGGCTACAACAAAAGTCACACCCGCAGGAAGTCCCGTTACTGTTACACCTGTTGCTCCGCCACCGAGCGTATAGCTTACCGGTGAGATAAGTGTA
>Ga0193752_1000099_pt1 | contig 118462 bp, 95 predicted proteins | sample H1c1metaG_FD_144924 | JGI IMG/M metagenome (GOLD analysis project Ga0193752, IMG submission 144924) | Soil microbial communities from a riparian zone of the East river system, Colorado, United States - H1c1 | ecosystem: Environmental > Terrestrial > Soil > Riparian zone | place: USA: East...
CGGAGCAACAGGTACAATGGGTCCACAAGGTCCAGCCGGAAATGATGGTTTAGACGGAGCAACAGGTCCAATGGGTCCACAAGGTCCAGCCGGAAATGATGGTGCTGACGGAAATGATGGTTTAGATGGAGCAACAGGTCCAATGGGCCCACAAGGTCCAGCAGGATTGAATGGCGTTGACGGAAATGATGGTCTTGACGGAGCAACAGGTCCAATGGGTCCACAAGGTCCAGCAGGAAATGATGGTTTAGACGGAGCAACAGGTGCAACTGGAGCAACAGGTCCAATGGGTCCACAAGGTCCAGCCGGAAATGATGGTGCTGATGGAAATGATGGTTTAGACGGAGCAACAGGTCCAATGGGCCCACAAGGTCCAGCAGGATTGAATGGCGTTGACGGAAATGATGGTCTTGACGGAGCAACAGGTCCAATGGGTCCACAAGGTCCAGCAGGAAATGATGGTTTTGATGGAGCAACAGGTGCAACCGGAGCAACAGGTCCAATGGGTCCACAAGGTCCAGCAGGAAATGATGGTGTTGACGGAAATGATGGTGCTACTGGTGCAACAGGCGCTACTGGTGCCACTGGTGCCACAGGTGCCGATGGTGCAATCACTTTTGTAGGCGTTCCTGCAACTCCAACATCCACAGGTACTGTAGGCCAACAAGCTTACGACAGCGGAAATAATTTACTGTATGTATGCGTAGCTACTGATACTTGGGTAAGATTTACCCCGGTAGCATCCTGGTAATTTGGAATTAAGAAATGTATTGAAAGTAAAAAGCCACTCATTTTTTGAGTGGCTTTTTTTTTGTTATTACTTCAAAATGTTTTCATGTGATATTCCGGGACAATTATTCGAATGCTAGTTCAGTGAAAATTGATGTTCTTCTTTCACCAGGTTATATCCCATCGCAGAAGAAGCACCGAAAACAAGATGCGCCAGCATCAGGTGTCCGAAATATGTTTTCAAATCCTTTATCGGTGGATGTGGATGCGCTTCAAATGATATTTTCCAAATCAGAATCCCAACCAATCCACTGGCTGCTCCGAAAAGCAAACCTGACACAAGATTAGGTTTGATCTTAGTGTTTTCCCAAATCAAATCATACAGTGTCGTAAAAAGTATTCCTGCAGCCAAATGAGAACTCCAGCCGGCAACTGTAGCATGTTGCTTGTCAAAATCCGGAAACAAGCTTCTTAAAAGATTAGCCAGCACATCCGGTTCCCGAAAGTTTTTATTCTTTGAATCAGAAACCAGGTAACTGAACAATGTCATAAATGCCGTGCCTGTCAATGCCGATGAAATCACTTTCCTGCTTTGCATAAGCTTTATGGTTGAATGATATACCCATATAAATTTGCGGTAATTTTTAATCAGCTATATTATACAATTCAGATAAAGGCTTACACAATCCAAAGCAGAAGGTAAAAAAGTAAGACAGTAAAACAATACGAAAGCACTCCCGTGGTGGTCGCTGCATAGATGTAAGGATCCATCACCACAAAGTCATCGACTAAATCAGGAATAGAGATCCCATTGTAATTTAATCCTGCATTGTTTTCATAAAATGTCATTCCTGAGTCATCCGAAGTAAATATTCCGTGATAGAGTGTTCCGTAGTACACCTGTTCACCGACGATTTATTATCAGGACGATGTCACGATTTCGGCTTCTGATTTGGCCAGCAAATAGGGCAGGGGCCTTTGCCACGATATTTATGTCCGCGACTGCATGTTTTCCAGCCTCCTGTGTTTTTAACTTTTTTCTTTGCGGAAGATTTTGTTTTCATTTTATGATATGGTTTTTCATAAGAACGAAACAAGGGAGAAGTTGTTATTGCGCAAAACCGAGTTTTGCTGACACACCGACGTAGTGAATACTACGCCGAACCGTGCTATATAAATTTAAAATGCAAACATGGTTTGCATTTTAAATTTATTTTTTTTTGCTAATTGCTAATTGCTAATTGCTTTTTGCTAATTGCATGTTGCATATTGCTAATTGCTTTTTGCTAATTGCTTTTTGCTTTTTGCTAATTGCTAATTGCTAATTGCATATTGCATATTGCATATTGCATATTGCATATTGCATATTGCATATTGCATGTTGCATGTTGCATGTTGCATGTTGGCCCTGCTCCCTGCTCCCTGCTCTCTGCCTTTTTAGTCCTGCAATCCACCTCTGCCAGGCAAAAGCTTCGCTACGATATCATCATAATAAGGTCTTTCCTTCAGGCTGGAATGTGAGCCCGGGAAAAAGATGAGATCCATCTCTATAAACTTATTGACCGTATCGAAATCACGCATCACTACTGCGCAACGCTTGTCATTGATGAGTCGTGTATTGTCAATCATTGGAAATTCAAAGAAGTCAATGGTAAATGCAGGATTTGCACACTTGTCTTCTTTGCCGGGTATCTGGGTACAGATAGTAAGACGTACTTCAAGGCTGCGATTAAATGAATCGATATTTAATATTGTCAGCCGGACAACATGCGTAATGGAATCCCAGTGATCTCCCATGCGTACACTGTCCTGGAACACGCAGCTGAAGGTCTGATCCATTCCCGCGCAATTGACAGTATCATAGCAATAATTAAATTTCTCAATTTTTGACACACCATCGAGACTTGCGATCTGCTTGTTAGTGACTTCGCGTGACATGCGGTACAATCTCTCTTTAAAAGTCGTCCTCAGTTTAGGATCTTCTGTATCCGAATTGTTTTTCCTGTCGAGGTATGTAAAAAGGGGAGTCAGATTAAGAGACTCATGGAAATTGTATGCCAGTAATTCGAGTTGAAGGATCTTCTCATCGATAGAGGAGGTTGCATCGCCGCCGGATAAAATCGAATTGATGATCGAGGTGAACATGTCCTTGCGTAATGCGCTTTCAGATTCTTCTCGCCGGCTCATCAGTTCAGTGTAGAGCCGTGTCTTGGCTTCGTTTTCCTGGTTTTTATTAAGGTAACCGGATGCGATATAGCTGACTAATGCAATGGTGACAGCAGTCATCAGGGTAGCCACGGGGCCAAGAATGATATTCGCTTTGTCCCAGAAATCCCTTTTTGGATGTCCGGGTTGTGGGTTTACTGTTTCTTCAGAACCCATTTATCAGCTTCTTTGACGAGGGATAATGTGTAACCGGAAGAATTGTTAGTGGAGAAAACATCGAATGTAGCTCCTTCATAACCAGGTAATTGGATGGTTAATTTGCCGATCGGTTTAGCGATATAGGAGAAATACCCCTTATCATCCGTCGTAGCAGTACCGATGACAGTTGTGCCCTGAAGAATCTTGACTTCCTGCTTGGCAAGCGGTTTTCCATCTTTCTTGATGGTTCCAAAGATCTCCCCGGCAAAAGTCAGGGTAGGAAGCAATAAAAGCAGGCAAAAGAGTATGTTTTTGGATTGAAACGGTTTCATATTCATGTCGGTATTTAAAATGATTTACTCAATGAAATAGTGTTGTTGCAAAAGTAAACGAAAATCTGCGGTGGAAGTTGGATGCTTTTTACTAAGGGTTTGTTAAAAGGCAAAAAAGGCAGAAGAGGCAGAAGAGGCAGAAGAGGCAGAAGAGGCAGAAGAGGTGGAAGGGGCGGAATAGGCAAATTGAATTAGGACTGCCAATGATTCTTTTTTTTTACGGTTTGTACCAGGCGAATTATTTATGGCCAGTATTTAAATTCAATAATTTTATCATAAGCAATTCTGTATATCTTATTTATAGTTTCTTGTTTATTTCCTTGCTTTTGATAAGTGGCGATTATTGCTCTTTTAAAGCTATTTTCTCCAATGACTACAAAATCCATAATTCCGGTCTCATCTTTTTCTTTATAACCTGCATCTTCAAAATATTTGCGATGTATGTACAATTTCTCTTTGTCTGCTAAGGTTGCTTCCGGGTTTTGTATATCAATAAAATTACTGATTTCTATATTCAGGTTATCCTGAAGTTGAAAATTTAGTAGGTTGCCTACCTGGATCGTAATACTGTTAAAATCTGCTTTAAGATAAATGTTATTCCAGGGAGACAAAAAATGTGATGCCTTAAACGTGTATGGTTTAATAATATTCTGATCATTTATATTTAAGTGCAGCCAATTCAGTTCACCTTGTTCGGGTAATCTGAATGTGGGTAAAAAATGGCCATCATTCCAGCGAATTATTTTGTCATTTTTTGTACTTCCGGTAAATTGACCCACAAGGTAGGATTCCAATACAAAGCAGTCGCTATCTTTTTGGTCAGGTGTAAAATTCAAATATCCTAATTGAATAGTAATATACTCATTGTATCTGTCGCTTAACCATTTTTCCAATGCCATGACCTGGTTGAGATCCAGGCCAGTCAGTGGAAAATCAAGATATCGTGGATTTAAAATGTAATCGCGGAAAATTGGGCCTGAATGAATTAGTATAGATTCATAACCTGTTATTGCCGGAGTATTCGCAGGCACACTTTCCTGTGGCAACAAGCTTATGACTTTATCAGGAAATGATGCGCCATATACACTTATATTCCAACAGAGGTAAATGATGTACTCCCTGTTAGTAATTGGTGATCTGCTTACACCAGAATTTTCATTTTCAATAAAAGCTTTTCTAAATCGTTTTGTTGCATTTGAAGACTGGCAAGAGGCAAGGGTGTTCAGACAAAGTAAAAAAGCAACTATGTACGCTGTCTTTTTCATTTCCAACAATGCAAATTAATTTTCCCGATTACACCAGAAAAGTGGTATGCTAATTCATTCAATGGTAATAATCTCAAAACCTGCATACCATACCAGGTTTTCTGATCTAATTGCTATGATGCAAAAGATCGAATTATTGCATATACTACATGGAAAATATCTTGTCTAATTTCCGGGAAGAAATAATTGCTTATTGCCAATTGCTTATTGCCAATTGTCAAATACATTTAGCAGCCTCCTTCACTTCCGACACTGAATTCAAAGTCTTGCCTGACTTTTATGCCTTGTGCATTTTCAGCGGGTTTCCATTTAGGCATCTTATTAATTGTCCTTAATAATAATTTGTCAGTTTTTGGATCACCGGATGTTTTGGCTATTTGAGCATTAGCTATTTCACCTTCTTCGTTGATGGTGAATTTTATAATTGCCTGTTTTAATTGTTTGGCATCAGCGGAAGAAATTTTATCGATCGCCTGTTCTTTTAAATATTGTGTCATTTGTTGATGACCGCCGGAATATGCTGCTTCGACTTCCGGAACTATGGTAACCGCAAAATGCATGGTGCGGATTTCCATTTCACGTGTGGCTGCATTCTCAGATTTGTATTTTATATCAACGATGACGTCTGTACCCAGGTCAGCCTTTTGCAGGATGTTTTTTTGTGTTGTGCTTAATATGTCATTGGCGCTTACTGCTTTCATAGCGACACCGTTGCATGTTGCCGAAATCTCTGCTGTCACATATTCATTGATCCATGATGTAGGATAGCCGGGGCTGATGTCATTCATGCTATTGGATACAATTAGCTTTTCTTTTGTCACCGGACGTGAATATGTTCCGTTGATTCTATAACTCAGATCCTGGGAAAATCCTGAATAGAACTGAAGCAGGAAAAGCAATGTGATAAGGGAGTATTTCATTTCAAAGGATTTATAGAATTTGATTAAGTTATGTAAGATAGACAAGAGGCTTGCTATCAGGGTGTTATTCAGATGTTAAATCCCTTTAATCAATTATAAAATTCTCCGCAGTGCCAGAGAATACCTGATGGGTCATGAATAAAACATTCCCTTCCCCAATCATAATCCCGGATGGGGGAGAGCTTCACATTTTCATATTTAGAAGTCAGGTCTAATGCAATCAATTCGTTCCAATACCTTTTCACATCATCAACCTCTAAAAAGATCATTGTATTATCAATCCAGTCTTTCACATAAGCATCCTGTAAATAAAATGCTAATCCATCTGTTTTGAAAACTGAAAAACCTGGGCTTAAAACTTTTTCCTCAAAGCCCAGGTCTTTGTAAAAGTTACGTGACACTTCGAAGTCCTTGGCTCCAATGAATGGGCGGATTGATTTTGCTTTGTGTTCCATTTTCAAAGGGATTCAAAAAAAGGATTATAAGTTAATTGGCCAAAATTAAAAGTTTAATCGTAAACCGTTATTTCTTTGAATGGGGATGATCTTGAATAAACGTGCATTCATAAGTATGAATTAAAGGTAAAATTCATGTTTGAGTTCAGCAACTGTCATCAATCATTGTATAATGTTTTCCTAAAACTTCAGGATATTTAAGGAAAACATTATAGTATTTAAGGAAAACATTATTAGTATTTAAAGAAAATATTAAATGATTGATTTTTAGGGCTTTGTGGGGTGTTGTTCACAAATTGCATCATAGCAACCAGCGTGCTTCGTCGTATAATGTTTTTTATTTGGCCTAACCCGTCACCCGACCTTTCTCAATCCTCATTCACTATATTGTACTTCATTTTCACCCCATGCAAGACCAAGTCATAGAATACGTTTACCTGGCTTTTATCATCGTAGCTCTCGTCATGATTGCTAATAAGCTACGGATAGCCTATCCGATTATTCTTGTGCTGGGAGGATTGGCTCTCAGTTTCATGGGGATATTTACTGATATTAAGATCAACCCTGAACTGATCTTTTTCATTTTTCTCCCACCCTTGCTTTATGAAGCTGCATGGCAGGTATCCTTTCGCGAATTCTGGAGATTGAGACGCGTCATAGCCAGCTTTGCATTTCCAATTGTGATTTTAACGGCCTGCGTAGTGGCCTTCGCATCTCAGGCACTTATTCCCGGATTTACACTGGCTCTTGGTTTTCTTTTGGGCGGGATCGTATCTCCTCCTGATGCCATATCTGCAACAACCATCATGCGCACTGTGAAAGCCCCAAAGTCATTGCTGAGTATAATTGAAGGTGAAAGTCTTCTCAATGATGCCTCATCACTGATTGTATTTCGTTTTGCACTGGCTGCAGTCATCACCGGTCAATTCTATTTCGTACAGGCTACAGGCAGCTTCTTTTTAGTGATTATCATGGGGACACTGATCGGCCTTGGCATTGCTATGATTTTTTATCTGATCCACCGTTGGCTTCCTACTACACCTGCTATTGAAATTGTGTTGAGCTTCCTGGCGCCATACTGTATGTATTACTTCGCTGAACTCTTCCACTTTTCCGGTGTACTGGCTGTTGTGGCAGGCGGACTTCTACTGTCGAGCAAACGTCAGAAGATGTTGACCTATCAGGGACGCGTTCAGGGATACAACGTTTGGTCAACTTTAGGTTTTATTCTCAATGGACTGATTTTTTTATTGATCGGTCTTCAATTACCCTCTATCACCCGTCAATTAGGAGATGTGAGTTTACAGCAGGCAGTCTTGTACGGGCTCATCATTTCTTTAGTCCTTATCATCACCCGGCTGGCATGTACACTTGGAGCTTCTCTCTTCACGATGTTTATGTCACGTTTCATTAAAGTTGCAGAAGCGAACCCCGGTTGGAAAGGACCTATCATCTTTGGATGGGCAGGAATGCGTGGTGTGGTATCTCTTGCAGCTGCCCTTTCCATTCCAGTGTTTCTGCAGGACGGAAATCCCTTTCCTTTTCGCAACCTGATTTTAGTAATTACGTTTGTTGTCATCCTGGTGACATTGGTGTTTCAGGGATTAACACTTCCATGGGTAATTCGCAAGCTCACCCCAACCAGCAATGGTACATCCTCTGCAGCATACAAACAGGATCTCATGATCAGACAAAAGATCACACAGGCGTCCATTCAATTCATGGAAGAAAAATATATTGATGCAATGCAACGGAATGAACATGTACACAACCTGCATGACCGGTTTAAAATCGATTTGAAGTTTTTCAATCATGAACTTGAAGAAACCAATAATAACGACAAAAACTCTATAGCAGAATTTCAACACATCTACCTGGAATTATTGGAAGAGCAAAGAAGAATGCTTGATGACCTTAATGTCCATGCTGAATTTGATGAAGAACTGATCCGCAAATATTTTTCATTGATCGACCTGGAAGAATATAAGATCAGGGAGAAACTTTTGCTTGGAGGCAATAAGCAATAGACAATGGCAATAAGCAATTGGCAATAAGCAATTGGCAATAAGCAATGCTTCGGCCAACTAAGCTCAGCCTCGTGCTACAGCAGCCGTAAGCAATGGGCAATTAGCAATAAAATGGAAGAAAGGCAGAGTGCTTCGACATTTCGACGAATCGATAAGCAATCCATTAAGCGTAAACCGTTAAGCGTAGGCTGAGCCTACGTTTGTGCATCAGCAAATTTCAGATTTACGTGCTGGTTTCTATTTCGCAAAATAGAGTTTTGCAGACACGAAAGCGTAGGCTCAGCCTACGCTTAACGATTCGCGCAACTATTCAAAATTCTATATTCAAGATTTTATGCGCGTCCAGAGTCCTGCATCCGGCATCCGGCATCCATTTTATCCAGCTTCCATTCTATCTGGCAATTTATTTTACTAAAGTCACATCTCCCGTTATCGTCTTCTCAGTTCCATCAGCCAATAACACTTTAGCAGAATATACAAATGTTGCGGAAGACATTTCTTTGCTGTGAAACTTGCCATCCCATCCCGATTCCGGTATATTCGGATTGATGTTCTTTGCACCGTAAATATGATCACCCCACCGATCAAAAATATTTAATTCTAAAATGGATAACACGCCATTATTACTGTACAAGGTGAATAAGTCATTGAAACCATCCCCGTTAGGTGAAAATGTATTGGGGATATAAATATGAGGCGTAGGAAATACATTGATATTCAGGTCTGCTGTAGCTACACAACCATTGATGTGAACAATAGTCAAATGAAGAGACAGATTCTCGTGTGCTACAATCATAGGAGAAAGACAGGTGTCGCAGGACAATATTCCCGGAGGAGTCCATTGGATAGAGTTCAAATCTGCTACAGGTACATTGACTATCCCATTGATGAAACCAGTTTCATCTTCTGACAATTGAATGATCTCGGGTATCTCTAATTCGAGATGAATGCCGGGATGAATTGTAAAAAAAGTATCCAGCGTACATCCATTAGCATCCGTGATTTGAAGATTGTATTCTCCGGGAACAAGATTGTTAAACTGTCCTGTGGAATCGTTTCCGGAACCATTCAACGAAAAAGCATAAGGAGGTATTCCTTCTGAAATTCCAGTCACTTCAATGGAGCCATTATTTTCACCATCACATTGTTCATCTATGACAATGACAGAAACAAATCCCAATTCATTCTGATCAATGAATACTTCAACCGAATCAGTTGAACTGCAGCCACTATTGGAATTCGTTAATTGAAGAACGTATGAACCTGCTGTACTTACAAGAACCAGTGTTTGCATGGAAATAATTTCTCCAATAACATTTGTCCATACAAACTGAAGATTATTACCTGAACTACCAATACCATCCAGCAGGACTTCGGTGTGTGTGCAATCGAGCAATTGATCAGTACCTGCATTGGCTGCAGGAGCATCGTGGTTAAGATCAATAAATACACTATCTGTGACAGTGCATTGATCAGGGAAGCGAATATTCAGATAATACCAACCCGAATCACTCACCATCGTCACCAGGCTATTTGAAGAAAATGAATTTGGCCCGCTCCATTGGTAAAGACCCGGGTCTGAACAGGTACCTGTCAATGTAAAAGAAGTGCTGATGCAATCCAATGTGCTTCCCGTTCCTGCATCAAGTGTTTGAAGACAGGAAGAACATGCTGAAGGTGGACTGATAAAAATCGAAGTAAAACAAGCCGGGGCATCATTATCATGGATGTCAAAGGATAATCCACCTGCACCAATAGGGTATGGACCACATGTTTGAGGAATTCCGTACGTCCCCGTAATTGTGCCATCTGAGGATCGCCATTGTGCACCCACAAAAGAACCGGTGACCAACACATTAAATGTAAAAGAATCATCTGTGGAATCATTTCCTGTGCCATGGTCATCACAGAGGATATCACTCACGATGGCTTCAATGCTTTGAAAAGTGATCGTCTGACTTACAAGGTCACAACATTCTGTGGTGCAATCAAGATCACTGATATTGCTTCCTGTCACAGGGATCGTTCCTCCGGGGATCAGGTAATTGTATGCATAGACAGTAAATATTCCTGCACTATCAGATATTAAATTGAAAGTGCCACCAGGTCTCACATCCAGGATTAAACCTGTAGCATCAGTAATGATGATAAATTGTCCATTTTCAATCCCTGTTGTAAATCCTGTATTAAAAATTTGAGATACTTCATTCAGACATAGAAGCCCGGGAGCTACATTCAGGATCCCTGCATCAGTTTCACCGACAGTGATAGTTGTACACAAAGGATCAGGAGGGTCAGTGACAGTAACACAAGGATCGTTGGATGCATCCACACACACATGGTATGTTCCCGGAAGACTCCACTGGATATCAAAATTTTCAGAAGTTGTTGTGCCAGCTAAAACACCATCGACAAACCAATGGTAAATACGAGCGCCGTCCAGGTCTTCCACAGTATATGTTTCTGTACTTCCTACGCAGGGATTCATAATCCCGGTAATAGGGGAGGACCAGGGAGCGATATGTTCCTGTCCGCATACACCTATGATATCAATAGTCACCGTACAATAGGAGCCCAGGCATCCGTCGACCATGAAATAATATACCGCCCCGATATTCAATCCGTTCAGGTTCAATATTTTGTCGTTCGTATTGCAATCATCTATATCTGCATTACAAGCTACTGCCTGATTAGAATTACAATTCGGGTAGATAGCAAGCTGGAAACCGACTGTGTTCTGCACCTGGTGACAATTAGTTGATGTAACTCTTAGCCTCAGGTTGGTACACCATGCTGTGAATGCAAACCATGTTGGATTGTTTGATTGAGACATATTGGCACCGGGGCAAATGGGTGAAGGCCCATCGTCAGGATGCTGAAAGGAAGTCATCGAAAATGTATAGCCATCCAATTCATCGATAGTGCACAGTACCGGTGCTGTTTCGCACGCACATTCGGGTTGAGTGCCATTCGTGCATTGGGAAGTAAGTGGCTGAATTGAAAAAATACAAAATGCGAAGAGGAAGAATATTAGTCGTGGTAATATTGAATGTATGCCTGTCAAGTTTGTTAGTTGTAATTCCGTAATCGAATATGAGGGATACGACTTCAAGGTAATAAAAAAAAGGGGTTAATGGATTAGCCGTTTAAATGGTTAACGGAGGGACATTGGATTGAGGAACGGCAGAGGGAATAGGAAATGGGATACAGATAAGTGGTATACTAGGAATACTCATTTATTCATTCTTTCTTGTGTTCATCTCGACGCATTGGCAATATTCTATTTTCTTCTTCATAATACGAAAGCCCTACCCGGTTAAGGCACAATTTCAAATCCTCCCCAGTGAGCCTGGATGTAATAAAGGCAATTTGAGTTATGTATCCCTTCATGGCTCCTTTAAAGACAGATTCGGTGTTGAGATATGTAATGAATCTTGATTTTTCTGCCAGTGTAAAATCGAGGTTTGCCCTGTAAGTCACATAATTTAACAGGTATGTTCTGCCATATGGAGGGAAAGACAAAAAGGCTGTCGAATCTAAAACGATTGCCAGAGATTTATGAGATCCTTTACTGCCGTATGTTAATAAAGTTATGTACAGGGCATCTGCCTCTGACCGGATTAGACTATACGGCAAACTTATTTCGAACAATAATGAGTCAATGGCTACATCCTCAATGAATTTACTATAGTGCAGTTGGCATTTCTGGTACACATTTAACCAATCTGGTGGAATACTGACAGTAGTTGGGAGTCCCTTCCTGAGTAATTTGCATTGGCGAATAACCAAAGCCTGGAAAACATCGTCATCGACAGAATGGTAATGAGTTGTTTGTATTTTTATTTTAGTGGATAGTGTATCTGCGTTAATTGAATGCATAAGAAATTTATCATACTCACGATCCGACATACTGGAAGGTCCGTTAATAAACTTTCTAAAAGGTTCCCACCACCACAAGCTATCACTCTGGTTGACCCAGTCAAATCGATGGACCATGACAGGTATCATCACGCCCAACTTCATTCTTTCAAAACCACTGGAATCAATGGTCGCATTGATCATGCTTTCATCCAAAAGATCTAAAGAATCCTTCCAGCTTAGATTTTGTAAGTGGTAGTTAAAATCATTTTCGCAGTTATTTATCTGCTTCCTGTCGTATTTCCAAAAAGGTACATGATCCGTCTTCCCCATTTGACAATTGGCTGCAAATGAGAATAAAAGAAAGCAAGATAATATCAATGAAAACCTGAATCGTTTCATTTTGAGAATTGTAAGCCACAAAGTAACCTGGAAGATGCATTACCAAATCAAAATGCATAGATTTTAATTCGTATACTATTTGTCTAAGAGACACTTAATTTTTCTCAGATTACTATGTGGTTCAAAAAAAGGAATTTAGAACTGAGGAACTGCAACGATTTAAGGATATTCGATGTAGTCAAGAGGCTTGACTTCAACAATCATTATTTTACTTGTGAATTCTGCATTCTGAATTCTGCATTCAAAATTCTGCATTCTCGATTCCCTCATGCCATGGGCATCGTAAATGACCACCCACTTAGCACAAGGTCCTGCACAGCTTCATTTTGTTTCGCGCCTTCCATCTTGGTGTAGATCTGTTTTTTGCGGATCATACTTTTTTCTATCCAGACCATAAGGCCCCAACCCATAAATGGAAAGAGAAGAACACCAATAAAACCTGATACACCAAAAATCGAAAACCATAAAATAACAACGAGCAGGGCAATGCCCCAGCCTAACAGTCCTCCCATTAGGTTTGCATTTGAATGGACGTTCATGCAAGTCTTGCACCTGGGAACACCTACGGGGATCTTGCTATATTTCACAGAGCGGTAAACAATGACATTCGTTCTGTTTTTCTCCATGTACAGGTCTACAAAATAATTGTCCTCCATACTCGTGGAATGCTCAGTCTCACAATACTGGCATAAGGTTTCAGAAGGTTCCAGCCTTTTTTCTTTTTCGTTGAAATTATACATAACTACAGGAGGTGAGTTTAGTCATAGTCAGGATCGGAATAAAATGAAGCTAATATTTTATACGCAATTACAGCGGGCGCTCCTGCTATAAGCAGGGGTATCACGATTTCGATTCTGATAAAGCTTTCCCTGTCTGCAAAATAAAAGTTGTATGCAAAAGGAAATGCGATCACCATGATGATAGCACCTACTACTCCTGCTGCAGGCTTGTCTTTCCATCCAAAATATCCAGCAGCACCTGCCAAAAGAACAGCGATAGCATACCATTTGAAAGATACAATGCTGGCGACAGGACCTATGAAAGCAATCAGTAAAATGACAATGAGCATTACTTTTGACATTTCATTCTGATTGTTCCTTTTCACAACCTTTTCAAATACCTCTTTCTTATAGGCTTTCATTTCTGCTACGATAAGGTCTTTCGCTTTTTCAACTTCATAGCCTTCGGATACCAGTTTAAGAATTTCCACCTGGGGTGAAAAATTATTATTGGCCATGTCATTCCTGAATTGATCTTTTTTGTCCTGAGTGAGTTGGTCGTTCATGCTTGAGGGTATTGAGGTAGAAAGATAGCAACTGATTTTAATTCCCACCGGAAATTCGATGGGACAATAATGCTTATTTTTCCACCCTAAATAGGTAAATGATGAATCCAAACAAAGCACTATGGGAAAAAGGTGACTTCACAAAAATCGCAGATACCATGCGTGAGAGTGGGGTAGAACTGGTAGCCAGGATCGGGATTAGCAAAGGACTCAACGTTCTTGACCTGGGATGTGGTGATGGCACTACAGCCATACCTGCCGCACGACTTGGTGCGAATGTTACAGGGGTTGATATCGCCAGGAATCTCGTTGATGCGGGAAATCTCAGAGCCAAAAATGAAGGGCTCACGAATTGTACTTTCCGGGAAGGTGATGCTTCTGATTTGCAGGAGCTCGGATCACATACATTTGATCTTGTCATAACCATATTTGGCGCTATGTTCGCTCCCAAACCGTTTGTCGTAGCCAAGGAAATGGTTCGTGTAACCCGCTCTGGTGGAAGAATTATCATGGGCAACTGGATACCCGGCGATCCTACTCTTGTAGCACAAATATTGAAAATCAGTTCTGCATATACACCGCCTCCGCCCGAAGGTTTCATCAGTCCGATGTTGTGGGGTGTTGAAGAACATGTGATGGAGCGTTTTGGTAAAGCAGGAATTCCGAAAGAAAATATATCCTTCATCAAAGACACTTTCACATTTAATGCACCTTATTCTCCATCGGAATTCGTCAAAAATTTCAAACATTATTATGGCCCTACCATGAATGCATTTGAAGCAGCAAAAAAGAATGGTAAAGAAGAGGACTTACGGAAGGAATTGGAGGAATTGTTTACCAGGCAGAATATAAGCGGTGATAAGGATCGGACTTCTATTGCAGCAACATTTTTGAGGGTGACGGTAGAATGTTGAAAAAAAAAGGGGTAAAAGGTTAATCGGTAAAAGGTAAAACAGGACCCCTGGGTATACATAACTTCCTATTTTATTATTCTCAGTTTTACTTCTGAATTCCAGGTTCAGGATTCTTTATTCAAGATTCTACATGGGTTAACTTCCTATTTTATTATTCTCAATTTTACTTCTGAATTCCCGGCTCAGGATTCTTTATTCAAGATTCTATTTGTGAACCTTGACTAACAACCAAACTGGCTGCCTGAACCTTTTCCTTTAGCCCGAATTTCTTAAGTTATTGGTGTTATCTGTATGTTATTCATCTTCCAAATGCAATTAAATACTTCTTTATTGGGTTCTAAAAGGTATCTTAGAAGGCTTTCCTTGCTTTCTTTTCATTAAATCCTCAGTTATGTGGGTATTAGCTTTCATAGGTGCTCATTGGTACCTGTCGCTCTTTACGCAGACATTCTTTCATCATCGATACGCTGCACACCGGATGTTCACCATGAATAAAGACACTGAAAAGTTCTTTTATTTTCTTTCTTTTTTCTTCCAGGGTGCATCGTATATAAGTCCGCGTGCATATGCTATTATGCACCGTATGCATCATGCGTATGCAGATACAGAGCAGGATCCGCATTCACCAAAGTATGATCACAATTTATTTGCCATGATGTGGAGGACGCGTCATGTGTATCGACAGATCTATAATCACGGTCAACAAGTTGATCCTATGTTTACAAAGGATTTACCGGATTGGAAGGCATTTGACCGGTTTGCGAGCAGTGCGATCAGTCGTATTGTCTGGGTTGCAATTTACATCCTTATCTATTTAGCTTTTGGAGCTCCCTGGTGGATGTTTCCCGTCATTGCGCTTCATGCTACAATGGGTCCTTTCCATGGTGTCATCATCAACTGGTTTGCGCACACTATCGGTTATATCAACTTTAAAATGAAAGATACCTCTCGTAATCTTTTCCCGGTCGATCTGCTGATGTTAGGTGAAGGATTGCACAATAATCACCACAAGCATGGCGGGCGTGCGAACTTTGCGTGGAGGAAATTTGAATTTGATCCTGTGTATATGGTAATCAGATTGTTGGCAAAAGTCAGGGTGATCAAGATGAGAAGAGTGTTGTCTTCAGTTCCTGTTGAGGAAAGTGCGATAGCTTTTTTGGCGGATTAGGAATACCAGGTCGTCTTAGTTATGAATTACATGTCCTTACATTCTTTTTCTCCTGGAAGATATCAAAGATTTTACTTTGTTTGATTCTTGAGTTGTTTATTGTATTGGTACAAACACTAAGGATTATCAGTCTAATTTCCTTTTCTTTGATTAAGTAAATAGAATCATGGAGAAAGAAGAAACAAGACATTATAGATTAATAAGGATTATTGAGCAATTTTCAGAAGGTCGATTGCATTGGATTGAAAGTGTAGCTGATATCTTAAACTGCCCTAAAAGATTTATTTTACATAAGGATGAATTCATGTCCTATGATTGGTTTCTAGCTTTTGGTGATGCATTATTAATTCATCATGCTTTTTCACTCGAACCTTTTACAAAAGATAAATTTGAATATGCAATTGTAAGTACTGCAAAATTGGTGGAGATCAATGCAGATTTTGCTCCGAAAGGATTTAGAGGACATGATGTTATTATAAAGAACACTAAATTCAGTCTCAAAACTCAAGCAGATAAATCAATAAAGGAGCATAGCATATGGATTAGTAAATATATGGAACTTGGAAAAGGTGATTGGAGTAATGATCCTAAACAATTAATTGGGTTGGTAGAGTCATTTCTAAATCATCTCCAAGAATCTGATAGGATTCTTATTTTAAGATGTTTAGATAAGGCCCCTAGCTGGAGATATGAAATGGTTGAAATTCCAAAAAAACTGCTTGAACGATCTGCAAATGGTATTATTGAAATGAAAAGTGATAGTAAACAAATGCCAAAACCAGGATATTGTACAGTAAAGGACAATTCCGGAATAATAGATTTTCAATTATATTTTGACGGAGGGTCAGAAAGAAAATTGCAAATAAAAAGTTTAAGGAAAGACCTCTGTAATGTAATTGCTGAATGGATATTTAAGCCAAATCCATCAAGCAACGAATAACTTAGGTTGATTGGCTTGTAATCTTCTTTCCGCGAGTTTTACATAATCCAAGTTTAATTCAATTCCGGTACCAAGCCTTCCTAGGCGAAGTGCCTCAAGACAAACAGTTCCGGAGCCAAGAAATGGATCTAATATAATATCACTTGGTTTGGATCCTGCCAGAATGCATGGACGAACTAAAGACGTCGGAAAAGTAGCGAAATGGGCACCAGTATACGGTTCTGTGTTAATATTCCAAACAGTTCGACGGTTTTTCTTTGAAGAGCCATCCTTCGTTTCTTCCATTATTGATTCCTGATCAAAATGGTATTTTTCAGATTTTGTCATTAGAAAAATATATTCATGGCTGACAGTCAATCTATCTTTAACGCTTTCAGGTTGACAGTTAGGCTTATTCCAAATAATATCATTTCTTAAATACCATCCATTTTTTTGGCAAGCTAATGCGACCATCCAAGCCACTCCAATTAAATCTTTCTTTTTAAGTCCTTTTGGAGTATCAGGTCTGTATGACATAGCTCGACCTTTGTTCTTGCTATCCTCTTGCCTCCATTTTCGCCCACCAGATGTATATGTGTTCCCAATATTTAACCAGAATGTACCGTCTTGCTTAAGTATTCGTCTAACTTCTGAAAAAATGGAAACTAAACCTTGAATGTAATGCTCTATGTCAGGCTCGGCGCCAATCTGAGCATCAACTTGATAATCCCTCACACCCCAATAGGGTGGAGAGGTTATAACACACTGTACAGATTCTGTTGGAATATATTGGAGTACTTTTCGAACATCTCCATGTGTTATCGTAACAGGGTTATTGTCAGTAGGTTGGATGTATTTACTTGATATCATTTGAATAATTAATATAGCAAATTTACGTAATATGACTGGATAAAATAGAACTATTTACTAACATTTTCATTTCGTGAACAGTTTCTAATAACCGCATTTTTTTCTCTTACAAAGAGGAATTCTTTTACTTTCAATGTATCAAAGCAAAACTACGTGGGCTGCAAAGTTGTTATATTTTTTTTCTATAAAAATGTTTATAAAAACTATTTTCATTTATAGATTGTAGCTCTTCTTTTAAAGTTAATTTATTATAATTTTCCAAATCAATTCCTCTAAGTGTAATTATTGTTGGAATAGATCCATTTGATAGTCTAATATTTTCAGATATTTTGTCACCATTTTTACTCAAGTGGATTAATGTAGCCTTATCCAAGAATTCTTTACTTGAACTATTAAGTTCCTTTAGGGCTGATCGAATAAATGTTAAGACATATTGACCATAATCTATAGCTTCTTCTGATGAAGGTATATAGCCTTTGTGAATACAGTTATTTCTAAAAGCTGATTTATTTTCATCCCAATTGGTCGGTTTTCCTTCCTGTAGTCTAAGTATAAAATATGCTCCTAGTTGTCGTTCAGATTGATTCGACATTTGTTTCCAAATTTTTGTAAAAGCATCCAAAGACACTGAATTTCGAAGTGAAGTAACTAATAGGTAATATTCAATAAATCGTTCAAGTGCTCCTGAATAGCTTGATACGGCTTCTTTTGTATACCCGTCATTTAATGCCATTGAAGCTAAATCAAATAAGATTTGAAATTTTTGCTCCTGTAATTGAGTGAAAATACTATATCCTTTCGGACACATAAACTCATGTATATTTTCATTATCAAGTTCAACCTCAAAGTCCAAATCAGAATTCAACTCATTTTTGAGTTTTTCATAGGCTTCCTTTGATTGGTCTGTTTTAGCAAAGCATTCCCAGCAAAAAGATGATATGGCAATTTTCATAAATTTAATATGTCAAATACAAATTAATCAATTCTTTTTTTTGACCATTATTCATCTTATTATCGAATAATAATTTTACGGGTTTAGCCGACACGTCAGCTGTGTCCTTCTGATCACTGGAGGAGTAACTTTAATCTGACAATTGTTTTATAACACAAGTAAAGCAAAACAAACCCCACCACCCCAAAACTACAATCAATCAATCTCCAATAAACAGGAACCTCCCTGACATGCCCTGCAATAAAGGCCAATGGAAAAACACAAACACAACAGATCATCCCCCATTGAATGATCCATACATTTTTGATGGGATCCTTCAACGGCCCGATAAAAGCTATCGCAATAATCAGGTGGGCAAACGCAAGCCAATCTGTGCCGTAACTTAAAAATGGATATTGGGCATTCACTTCAAGAACCGCCGTATATACAAGATGTAACCATCCTCTGAGAAATGCAGGAAATGAATCAAGATGATCGTTCATTAATTTCAACTCGGTCTCAAGCGGAAAAGTTGTAAGACCACTTACTACTATCGCGAAAATGAAAAAGAGAATATAATAGCGAATGGTTTTTCTCAGCCTGAGTTCGTCTTGAGTGGGCATGTTTCTATGGAGTAAAGGATTTGAAATAGCTATACATTGGCATAAGGAAATTTACGAAAAATTGGGATTATCGAAAAATAGATGTTGCGGCGCTTTTCTCCCTGGCTGGGCCCGGGAATTTGAAACATACGGGAAGTCAGACTTATACATAGGAAGACAACACCCGGATATCCTATTCGTTAATCTCTAATATCTCCTAGCGGAGGTGGAGGTCCTGGAGGCAGAGGAGGTTGCGTTTTAAAAAGTATATATTTCTGATATAGTTCAGTTTCGGTATTTAACCTGAAGTTTGAAACCAGTCCTTTGGCAAAGTCATAAGATATTTGGAAGACCAAATAATTTTTACTTTTCAGGGTATCAGGTTTCCGCTCCTCCATCGGTGTAAAGAGGTAATAATTAATAACCGTGGTGACAGTATTCGTAGTAAGGTCTGAAAGATCAAAGAAAACGTCTTGTGATATATCATTTAATAATCTTATTGTTTTCTGAATACTCACCTGATCAGACCTGTCGGGTATTCTCGAAATTGAAACGTGACCACTTTCCAGTTCTTTTTGAAAATCATAGAGATCTTCTGGAATGTGGTAATTCTTAAGTCCCATCCTTTTAAATTCCGGACAATACGTAAACAGATCGTTTTTAATCTTATAAAATCTTTCATTGTAGGGATAAGGTTGATGGATACTCTTATTAGTACTCATCTGGTCCCATATTTTCTGAGCCATATCAAAGAGTGCTGTATCCGAAACAAATTTAGGCCATGCCTCTTTTAACTCAGCACATACTTTCCACATAGGTGATAAATTCGGATTATCCCTTGCCTGTTTGTATACATTTTCAACCTGTGCTTGTGCTGCACATGGCAATAGAATTAAAAAAAGGATTTTAATATGATGCATGCTTTTTATGCTGTAGAGGTTAATAAAAACCGTCAGGAACCTGGTAAAAATATTCAATATTTTAATTGATCCTTTTAATCGCTCCAGTGTAATCCTTCCCCGATGAATAAAGATAACCGAAAAGGCATTACCATCGAGGCAGAATGCCAATAGCCGACATTCTCCATATTCCTTCTATTTTTATCGGGCGGTCTGAAATACAGGCCACAGCAATTAACCGTTTAGTTATCATGAGGAGATCATTCCTTTTCAGCCTTCTATTCTTTGCATTGTGCTTTTCGCTTCAGGTGATTCATGCACAGATCAATGATTGCAGAAAAGCAATGGTCGTCTGCAATGATGATAACCTCACACTTAACCCACAAGGTCCTGGCATTGATGATTACCTTGATCCGGATAATGATCCGGGATGCATGATCGATCGTGAAAACAACAGTGCCTGGTATTATTTTGAAATTGATGATAATGCACCCGGCAATTTACGCTTAGGCTTTATCATTCATCCCAATGGGGGATTTGGAGAAGACTATGACTGGGCTCTGTATGGTCCGGATGTCTTGTGTAATCATCTGGGTTCCCCCGTGCGGTGTTCATCTTCCAGTGCTGCATGTGATTTTTGTCCGGAAACCGGTATGGGTAAGAATACAACGGATGTTTCTGAAGGACCAGGCTCAGGAGATGGTTTTGTCAGGACACTGATGGTGCAACCTGGTCAGGGATTTTTCCTGATGATTGACAATTGGCAGGGAACCCAGAATGGATTTGAGCTTAGCTGGACAGAATCTGCAGCAGCGTATCTCAATTGTAATGCAGAAGTTCCTTGCGGGATAGTTGCAATAGCCGGACCTGATATCATTACTTGCAGAGGAAATCAAACTAGTATTTCCCTGCATGGATCGGCAGGTCATATTCATGGCAGGGAAAAATACAATTGGTCGGGGACAAATGGAGGAACTGATTTTCTCAGTAATCCGGATATCGCTAATCCGGATGTTCACTTACCCGAAGATTTTTCCGGTTCTTTATTGTATACGCTTACTGTCACTGAAGATAGTTGTGTGAGCAGTGATAAACTGTCAGTTGTGGTTTCGTTTCCGGAAGTCAATATCACTCCGGCAGGTCCTTTCTGCGAAAGTGCTTCACCACAGACACTTTCAGCATCACCTGTTGGGGGCACCTGGGGTGGTGCTGTAAATGGAAATGTATTTGATCCAAGGACGCATGACCCCGGAATACATACGATTACATATTCATACACAGATAGCAACCATTGCACGAATTCAGATTCAATGTATATAGAAGTTGGGAATCATTCCGGCATTACGGTCAGCATAGGTGAGGACATTACGCTGTCACTTGGTGAAAACGCTTTGATTGAGACCGTTACTAATTTTTCTATGGATCAGATCGATACGATCGTATGGTATCCGGGTGGTATCATCGAATGTCTCAATCCTTCATGTTTCAATGTCAGTCTCCTTCCTCTGAATAACTTCACCCTGAGCACGACTGTATATGATATTAATGGTTGTTCGGCTACAGATGATATAAACATATTCGTGACTAAAGACCGTAGAGTATTCATCCCAAATGCGTTCTCTCCCAATCATGATGGCTTCAATGATATCTTTCACGTTTCAGTAGATCCACGTCAAATCATCGCCATTAAAAAACTGGTGATCTACAATCGTTGGGGTGCTATTGTGTATGATTCGATAGATTTCCTGCAGGATGATGTGACTGATGGTTGGGATGGTGTGGATGAGGATGGCAATATAAATCCGGGTGTGTATGTCTGTGCAGTTGAGATTGAATTTATTGATGGGATCACCAAAAGATATACGGGGGATGTTACGGTTGTAAGATGAGCGTTGAAAGCATCTCATACGTCGTGCGTCCAAAGAGGATAGCATCGCATGCATCCATAGTACGAATGATATATTTTTTCCGGTCTTCACTATCAAAAGGCATAAACCAATCCTTCATGGTATCCCCATCAAAAACACCATCGAGCGTCATCCACTCTGAAACTATTAGTTTTCTCATTGTATATATTTTACAAAGGTCAAACCACAAAAGTGGAATAACTATAGAGAAAGGATTTACACAACTATTTATTTAAATTATATTATTCACACATTATGGAGTTCGTCATTATATTTTAACCGTCAACCGTGACTCGTCATCCGTGAGACGTGAACCGTGACCCGTCATCCGTGAGAGTCAACTGTCGTTTCGAAATTTCACTTTGCGAAATGTGTCTAACTCTTTACAACTCACACGACTCACGACTCACGACTCACGACTCATGTCTCACGACTCACGTCTCACGCCCTCAATATGTCCTGAATGTTATCCCATCCAAAGACAAAAATGTATTTGTTGTACCGAAGAATAGCAGATCACCATCGGACTCAACATCAATTCGTTTGATATTATTATCTCCGTTGACAACTGCAAAAACGAGATCTCCATAAGTAGGTGTATATCCCCCTGGAAGTCTAGCAATGACAGTTACCTGGTTGTTAGTTCCATTCTTGATCAATCCACGAAGGTGCACCACGCCGGCTTTGTCTTTGTAATATGCAGCGGTTGCATAACTTCCGCCATAGTTGACCCATCCGTTTTGCAGGAGCGGAGTCATATCGATCCAGGGTTCACTGTAGATGACAGTAGCATTCAATTCTCCTGAAATGGTGACATTACCGGTCAAAGTTGTTCCACCTTCAGCCCAGATTTTAACCTTCCGATTTCCAGATGTGCCAGCTCCAACAATATCGAGAGCATCCGGTGTGAATGTTTGATAACCGATTTTTCCTGCACTATTATCTTTGCCTGGAATACCGGCACCTAATTCTAGCGTATTGCTGCTTCCTATCTTCATATCGCTTAGATAACCGGTAGTAGTATTCATCTGTAAGCCCCAACCACCACCATTGGCACCATAAAAACCAACATGTGTGTCATCGGACATTCCTACAAATCCTGCTTCCGTATTATTTGATTTATTAAAGTAAATACCTGATGGCTCTCCGTTATTTCTGATTCGCATCTTGCCCTTTACATCAAGCCAGTAAGCAGGATTTGTGACACCAGCTCCGATGTATCCGTTACTTAATATATTTCCATTGACCTGCATGCTTTGTGAAAACTTTGCAGAGTCGAGAACGAATATTTTATTTTGAAAAATAGCGCCGGATTCTGCATAGAACCTTAGTTTCCTGTTACCCGTAGGCCCGGCTCCTACAATGTCGAGCGCATCTCCTGAAAACGTGTTGTAACCTATTTTCCCTGCATCTTCATCCTTTCCTGCAACACCTGCACCGAATTCCATCGTATTCATCCCATCAATTTTTGTACTTCCTAAAAAACCATTGGTTGTATTCATGAGAAGGCCCCAACCACCTCCGTTATTTCCAAAGAAGCCTACGTGCGTATCATCTGACATACCTACAAAACCAGCCTCCGTATTATTTGATTTATTAAAGTAAATACCTGATGGCTCTCCGTTATTTCTGATTCGCATCCTGCCCTTTACATCAAGCCAGTAAGCAGGATTTGTGACACCAGCTCCGATGTATCCGTTACTTAATATATTTCCATTGACCTGCATGCTTTGTGAAAACTTTGCATTTCCATTGAAGAAAGCCGAGTCGAGAACGGTAAATTTATTTCCGACAGTAACCTGCCCATTGATCGTATTGACTAACAAAGACCAGCCACCTCCATTATTACCATATAGACCAAGGTGTGAATCATCATTCATACCTACAAAACCTGCTTCGGTATTATCCGATTTATTAAAGAATATACCTGACGTCTGTCCGTCATGGCGAAGCCGTATCCTGCCTTTCACATCTATCCAGTATGCAGGATTTGTTACACCTGCACCGAAATATCCGTTATTATAAATATTTCCGCTAATCTGAATGTTCTGAGAAAACTTAGCATTTCCACTGAATAAAGCAGAGTCGAGAACCATAATTTTATTTTGAAAAACAGAACCCGCTTCAGCATAAAATCTGAGCTTCCGGTTGCCGGTTGGTCCCGCACCGACGATGTCAAGTGCATCTCCTGAAAACGTATTGTATCCGATTTTACCTGCATCTCCATTCTTTCCTGCAACACCTGCACCAAACTCTAACGTATTGAAGCCATCGATTTTTGCATTGCCTGCTACATGCAGTTGGGCTGATGGTGAAGTGCCTATCCCCAGATACCCATTGGTAACCATCACATTTCCATTAAATGAAGCTCCTCCATCATTATAGAATTGTAATTTCCTATTCCCTGTTTCTCCTGCACCCACAATATCAAGTGCATTGCCGGAAAATGTCTGGTATCCGATTTTACCGGCATCCACATGTTTTCCCTGAAGACCTGCACCAAATTCCAATGTAAAGTGATTATTGATCTTTACGTTTCCGGCTACTTCCAGTTTTGAAGAAGGAGAGGCAGTACCGATACCTACATCGGCATAAGGTGCAAATACATTCAGGAGACTGTCGGTCTGCCAGCCATTCACTTCAAACTGCATGCTGCCATCATGGCTTAATGTGAGATTTTTCTTTCCAAGTGTTTTCGTCCATTCCAAACAGCCAAATCCGTTGTGCACATTTGAAGATGCATATATAAAATTAGACTGAGTAGAAAAACTACTAGTGCCATCCGTAAACTGCCCGATATAATTATTGGCAACAATGTGGTCAGGATCGCTGATATCAAAAACGCACAAACGGTCATTACCACTGGATCCAACAAATGCGTGGTTGTTTACAACATGTACCCCATAAGGTAAAGATAGAAGTGTGCTGATCGTACCCCTTGCTACAACTGCATCAGGATTACTGATATCAAAAATGCAAAGCCTGTTGTTTAAATAGCTGGTGACATAGGCATAATCATTTTGGACATCTAGCGATGTTGGATGATCCAGATTCGTTTGAATCATACCTCTGGCAGTGATCATATCAGGATCATGGATATCAAATATGGCTAAGGCATCATTTTCTGTGGATGCTACATAAGCAAAACCATTCTTAACCTGGATATCACCTGGCCCATTTAAATTTTCAGAAGTATATCCTTTAGGAATGATCATATTCGGATTACTGATGTCAAAAATGCATAAGCGATTATTCTGGTAGCTAATTACATAAGCATAATTTCCCTCCACATCTATTCCCGTTGCACGGGACAAGTTGGTATTTGTGAAACCTACTGGAAGGATGCTATTCGGGTTACTGATATCAAAAATGCTCAATTGATATGGACCAGGGTGAGAGTTAGCCACATATGCATAGTTACCCTGAACTTTTACATCGCGGGGAAGCTGCAGATTGGTTGAGGTCATTCCCAGGATTTTTAAGGAGTCCGGATCACTGATATCAAAAATCATCAGTTGACCAGGGTGCACGAGGACATAGGCATAATTATTTTTTGCAAATACACTAACCACGAGGCCAAGAGTACTGACTGTATCCCTCATGAGAAGCATGGAATCCAAAGCACCATCGTCTGATGCCCACAATCCCTTTTGTAAATACTTTTTCACTGCAAGTTGTGTAGGTATTAAGCTATCACTACCGGGACTGAATGTGCTGTCTGCACTGATCCCATTGACAATGACACCGTTTTGCAATTTGAAAGTGCCATTGACATCGAGTTTAGCCTGTGGTGATGTGGTGCCAATACCGACATTGTTTTGACCAAGAACAGGAAGCACAAGGCAGATGAATACAAAAAGGAAGACGGAAGTGGATCTGATAAGCATGATGTTACATTTTAGTAATAGGTGAGTTATTATTTACATTGATTACGTGTGAGGATCGCGTTGCAGGGTGATTAATTCTGGCAATACGGTAGTCAAACCATCGCCAGATGATAGCTGTAAGCAGAATAAATACCAGGATGATCACCAGGATATCCCGCAGTGTCCGCGATGCATGTTGTCCCTTATTGGTAGATTTGGAAATCATGGTGCAATACTAGGCCCAGAGAGGGATTGCACAAATTATTTGGCGTCACGAAGCCGTAACAGGGCCGTAACAAAAACGTAACTTGAAAAAATTAGTAGTAGGTTATTGGTTATTGGTTATTGGTTATTGGCAGTAGGACTAGTCATAAGTTATAAGATATAGGTCAAGTCAAAGGTTATAGGTTATAGGATATAGGACAAGTCCAAGGTTATAGGTTGTAAGACTAGTCCAAGGTTATAGGTTATAAGATATAGGACAAGTCCAAGGTTATAGGTTATAAGACTAGTCAAAGGTTATAGGTTATAAGATATGGGACTGGTCATAAGTCCTCAGTGTTAAGTTGGTCCAATAACCAAATACCTTTGCCCAGTCCTACTGCCAACGACCCATAACCAACAACCCTTTTTAAGCGTAGATCCAATAACCAAATACCTTTGCCCAGTCCTACTGCCAACGACCCATAACCAACAACCTTTTTTAAGCGTAGATCCAATAACCAAAAACCTTTGCCCAGTCCTACTGCCAACGACCCATAACCAACAACCCTTTTTAAGCGTAGATCCAATGACCAAAAACCATCGCCCAGTCCTACTGCCAACGACCCATAACCAACAACCCTTTTTAAGCGTTGGTCCAATAACCAAAAACCATTGCCCAGTCCTACTGCCAATGACCCATAACCAACAACCCTTTTTAAGCGTTGGTCCAATAACCAAAAACCATTGCCCAGTCCTACTGCCAACGACCCATAACCAACAACCCTTTTTAAGCGTTGGTCCAATAACCAAAAACCATTGCCCAGTCCTACTGCCAATGACCCATAAACAACAACCCTTTTTAAGCGTAGATCCAATAACCAAAAACCATTGCCCAGTCCTACTGCCAACGACCCATAACCAACAACCCTTTTTAAGCGTTGGTCCAATAACCAAAACCATTGCCCAGTCCTACTGACAATGACCCATAACCAACAACCCTTTTTAAGCGTTGGTCCAATAGCCAAAAACCTTTGCCCAGTCCTACTGCCAATGACCTATAACCAACAACCCATTTCTAAACTGTGTTGATCAACTCTTCCAGGCTTCCTTCTTCTTCTAAAGACAGCTTTTTACGGAGACGATGCCGCATCATACGGATGGAGTCGGGACTGATCCCAAGAATGGAAGCCATTTCTTTATTATTTAACTGCAGTTTGGCGAGCGCCATAAACCGTGTTTCGGCGGGGCTGAGATCAGGAAGCTTTATCTTCAGTCGTTGCAGATATCCTCCATGCACTTTTTCAAAACGTCCACGGAATTCCTCCCAATGAGCATCCGTTAAAATAGCAGACAACCGGAGTTGATTCAGGTTCTCGATATCCTCAGACTTCAAGGCGTGTGAAGGGGATTCCTGCAATTTTTGAATTTCTTCGGAAAACTTTTCTATCAGGTTGTTCTTGTCCTTCAGGTTTTGTGTAAAATCATCTAGCTGCAATTGGGCTGTGGCCAACTCTTTTTCTGTCTTCCGTTTTTCATTTTCCAACTGTTGTTCTTTGAATGCATATTTTAATCGCTGCCGGTTAAAATATAACAATACAAGGACCATCAACAGGAACAAAATTCCGATGACATAATTGCGTATTCGTTTCTGATGCGTGGTCTCGGCTTTCAGGCGATTGGACTCAGCATTTCGTTTTTCGTTTTCAATTTTATATTCCGCCTGGATCTTTAACCTGGTATCTCTTACCGATTCAATTTTAGCTTTATGGATAAGCATGGAATCCTGGTACATTAAAGCAAGACGGGTATTTCCTGACTGCCTGTAGTACTGGCTTAAAGTGGAGTATAGTTTGAAAAAATTATCATCATCCCCTGCCTTTTGAGCGGCTTCCGTTGCTTGTTGCAAATAGATCCAGGCTTTTTGTATGTCTCCCTGCCGGAGGTAGATATCCGCAAGTGCGCAATTGAATCCGGCAGCATTATCCCAGATCTTTTCAGCGGTCGTTTTTTCAACACCTGACAGTAAGAAAGGAATAGCCTTGTCATACTCATTCTGATAGTACCAGGAATTGCCTATGTTCCCGTTGATCAATCCTTCCCAACCCGGACCCATTTTTGATAATGGAACTGTTTTTAATGCATCGCTGAACCAGTAACGGGCGGAATCATACGCTGCCTGTTTGAGATAGCACATGCCCAGTAGATTTGCATTGAGCGTATTCTGCCATGGAACGTTGTGGGCAGCATCAACTTGTTTTCCGATTTCGATCGCTTTCTCATAATCGTTGAATTGGTAGAAAGAAAGAGCGATTATATACAACTGATAATTTTTACCCGGAAAAGTTTTTGCATCAATCGATTTTAAAAATTCATACGTACGCAGATAATCCTCAAAGACTTTTGGGTAATTCTTCTGATCCAGATGCAACCAGGCTCTTCGCATATAAATACTGGCAAGTAGATAGGGATCTTGTGTTGGTTCTGCCTCCGCCAGCAGGGAATCCAGCATGTTTGAAAGCACAGTGTATCCAGTGCCTGTATTTATCAGAACAATGTACTTGTGAAGTTCAAGGAAAAGTTGTGAGTTGAGATCCTTCCGGTCTTTCGCTTCAGCCTGGCAAGCCTCAATTAACCGTATCGAAGCCGTATCGGATTCTGTGCCAATAAAAAAGGTATCAATTTGAAAATAACGTTCAGGAAAAGGATATTGGAAAATCCTGTCGCACTGTGCACGTGCCAGCAAGGGCAAAAGAAGAAATGTGATGTAGAGAGGGAGAAGGTTTTTCAGGTTGTAATAAGGTTTGATTAGTTGGTTATGGTATTGTTTTTAATGGGCAAAGAGGATCGATTAAAGGTAGGGTTATTAATCGTGATCCGTGAGATATGTGAATCTTGCCCCTTCGAAATTTTCTACAAGTGATTCTCATGATGCCCCTTCGAATTTTTCTTTTATGTGTCTCTCTTAAGATGCTGTGATATTCATGAGAAAAATTCTCTCCCCTGTGTTTCTCAATCTCGCTTCGCATCGTTTCGAAAACCCTGGAGTAGCAGGTATTCAGATACCCCGGGGTTTTTGTTACAATGTTCCGAAGGAACGAGCATAACAAAACACAGGGGAGAGAAATTTAAAGATCGCAGATCAAAATTTCGAAGGGGTAAAAGAAGACGGCTCACGTATAACGGTGCTCATCAATTCCCGAAACTTTGTATCTGCATGCAAGGGCTTAAGAAGAGGTTCTATATTCACATACAGCATCATTGGCAACCGGTTCTTCACACCTTCTTCAATGAGCCTGATTGCGCCATCATGATCACCCAACACAGTTTTGCAAAGGATCAAAAGATTCAGTGCTCTGTCCATTGATTCCGTTTTCAATGCTTTATCTAGTTTTATCAATCCCTTTCTTACTTCTTCACCATCTTCCAGAAATGCGTATGCAAGTGTAATTCCTCCCAATTTTAAAAGGGTATCTTTTTCATCAGAAAGACTTTGAAAGAAAACGAGTCCTTCGTTCAATTTACCCTGAAGCAATAACGCCTGTCCCCAATATGACAACGAAACCAATGAGTCTGGTTTCAGACTGACACATTTTTCAAACTGCTCAATGGCTTCTTCATATTTCTCTTGAGCGTAAAATATAAATCCATGGAGATGATAATTGATTTCTGAAAAAGGATCCATCTCCTTAGCAATGGAAATATGATGCAGTGCAGATTCAAATTTTCCTTCAGCTACAAGAACACAAGTCATTGTTTGGTAGAAGTCAACAATCGGACGTATTTCGAAGACTTTTTGTAAATGCCTGTAAGCACCTTCCACATCCCAATCCTGCAGGAAGCTCATCCAGGCAAGATGAAGCTGGCATTCCGGCAAATCCGGACCTAATTCAATAGCTCTTTCCAAATAGGGTTTGCTTTTGAGAAATGCTTCACTGGCGGGTATCAGGCCTAAAGTACCAAGCATGGCATAGGCATGATGTACTCCCAGATAGGCTAAAGCAAAACCCGGATTCTCTTCAATCACTTTTTGTAAAAGCACAAGGCCAAGTTCAATATCAGGCTTGCTCATTTTTAGCAGATGATACCTGCTCTTCAGGTACGCCTGGTAGCTTTCCACATTTATACCCGGAGCCACCACGAGCTTCTCATCTATCGGAAAATGTCCAAGGTGAGCACGCAACTTATCTGCTATCAACAGACTGATCTCATCCTGTACAGCAAATACATCATCAAGCGACCTGTCAAACGTTTCGGACCAGAAATGAAAGTCATCAGCAACATCAATTAGTTGCACGGTGATGCGCATCTTGTGGCCTGAAAGCCGAATGCTGCCTTCCAGGATCGTAGAGACATTGAGTGCCTGGCCAATCTGTGGAACCGGAATTTCTTTATTCTTAAAAAAGAAAGATGAAGTTCTGGAAGTAACTCTCAGCTCTTTGATCTTTGCAAGCGCATTGATGATCTCTTCCGTCATGCCATCGCTGAAGTATTCATTTTCTGCATTGGAGCTCATGTTGACGAAAGGAAGTACGGCAATAGATTTGGCTTGTTTCTCTGCTTTTGACGGAAGATCGGTAGTCGTTGGAATGTTGAGTCCCTGATTGGTGACAGCAAATACTTCTACAGGATGAGCAATATTCTTTAGTTCAAACTTTCCGAGCGAAATTGTAGTGATGTGATGATGATTTTTCAATTCATCGTTGATTTTTTCTGAAAGCAAAATGGCGCCGGCAATCCCCATATTTTCGATCCGGGCTGCAACATTTACACCATCACCATATACTTCTGTCTGGTTGTGCACGATATCACCCATGTGTAGTCCTATTCTGACCGGCACAGGTGTATTTCCTTCCTGTAAAAATCGTTGGATATCAACGGCACACTCAACTGCGTGGACAGAGCTTGTAAAAATGCTCAAAGTGCCATCGCCAAAATATTGAATGATCTCTCCGTGGTGAAGCGCATGTTGCTGATTGAATACTTCTCTATGACGCTCTCTTACATTGACTGCAATTGCTTCATCACCCTGCATCATAGCGCTGTAACCGACGATGTCGGTGAACATGATAGCGGAGAGTTTACGGGATTTTTGTTTTTGCAAGGGCTAAAGATGCGACAGAAAAGGCAGAAGTGGGCGGATAGGAATTTAAGCATGTGACAAACATAGATGGTCAGGGATCTTTTATGCAAATTTCTGAGGTTGCAAAACGTTGCAAATGGTGCTGCAAAGTGTTGCAGTGGTATAAGATGTTTTTTTTGGTGAGGTGAATGGTGAGGTGACTGGAACTTTGATGATGGGTAGAGTGATGGAATAAGGGTGTTGGTAAAATTGTGGAAAAAAAGGAGTGGGGGTGGGGTATAAAGTGGGGGTCTCGAGACATATAGGATAGAAGTCTCAAAAGGATTTCGACGAAATCATATTCTATTCACTTTAACCAGTTAAAAACACTTAAAATGGCTTTTTCAAAACACCACCTTTACAATCCAACCGACCAGATTTTGGCCGGTTATGCTCATGCGTTTGGACATGCTGCCAGGATACTCATTGTTAAGCAACTGATTACTATGGGATCAGGCACGGTCCAGGTGATCGCCGAGGATCATCCTATTCACAAGGAGTCTCTTTCAGGACACTTAAAGATTTTGAGGCATTTTGATTTGGTGGAATGGAGAGAAAGCTTTCCTTATACCATATACTCGCCGCATTATGAGAATTTGATGAAGGCGTGTGATCAGTTGGGTGGGTATATTGAAATGATAAAATCGGTGTGTTAGGCTGAAGTCTAAAAGACTAAAAAGGTTTTCGACGAAATCTTAATTTAGGGTTTCGGACTCCACACCTATGCCTCAAATCCCCTGCACAAACCCCTCCAACTCCTCATCCACCCCCAAATTCAACCACTGCCTTATCCGGATCTCTTCTTAATGACGTTATGAAGTGTTACTTTTCCTCCGATGAAATTCTCATGCTGCGTTTTCTTATTAATGCTGGTCGTCCTGATCACAACTTCAGGCTGTACAAATTTATCTGTTAAGCCTGAGGAATCTCAGTCGGTTTCATTTTACCCATCCTCAAAACCCTGCACTCGTTGGTGGTGGTTTGCAACAGAGATCAGGAAGGTGGATATCAAATACCAACTGGACTGGATGAAAGAGATGAATTTTGGAGGAGTGGAAATCGCCTGGATTTATCCGTTGTATCGCTACCAGGATATGTATGCCCGGAAATATAACCGGCATTATCCCTTAGATGCAACAGCGCAAAAATGGCTAAGTCCGGAATGGTCAGCGATAGTAGCTTATACCAAATCATATGCAGATTCCATCGGTTTATCATGTGATTTTACATTTGGCAGCGCATGGCCTGTGGCAGCCAGTGATCTTGACCTTAAGTATGCTACACAGATTTATGGCGATAGCACATTTCGTCAGCTGCTCACTTTTGCATGGACATTTCCGGATACCCAGGTCGTGATCAATCATCTGGATAGCAATGCATTTTTTCAGTTTGCATCACCTATGGGAGAGGCATTGAAGTACGCATTAAAAGGATCCAAATCTGCTCTCTTCACAGATTCGTGGGAGATCAAGCTCAATGCAAAAAATAAAATCTGGACACAGGGTTTTGAACAGACTTTCAAATCAACATTTGGTTATGATATTATTCCGTATATGAACCTTGGTCTTGATTCTTTTCCGGATGTACGCTATGATTACATGTTGTTATTAGACGAATATGTGACAAATGGATTTTATAAACCGTATATAAAAAAATGCAAAGAGCTTGGGGCGTGGTCAAGAGTGCAATGCCTGGGATCTCCTACAGACCTCATGACTACCTATTCATTGGTAGACATCCCTGAAACGGAAGCCATGCTCAACAATCCAATCTTTTCGCGTATTGTAAGTTCTTCAGCATGCCTGGCTTCGAAGAGGATGGTTTCAAGCGAAACATTTACATGCATGTATGGATTTCCTGGTACCTATTTGAGACAGGAACAAACTGCAGATCTGAAGATGGTAGCCGATGCATTATTTGCACAAGGAGTGAATCATCATGTCTATCATGGCACACCTTTTAATCCACAAGGGTCCGATACGATTGATTTTTTTGCAACTACTTATTTCGGACCCGGTGGAAATCTTATACCTGAATTACCTGCTTTTAATGCATACATGGAGAAAGTTTCCGGTGTTATGTCGCACGGAAAAACATACAGTGATGTTGCAGTATATATTCCCTATGAAGATGCTGTGATAAAAGGAGCGTATCCTCCGGAACGGCAGCGTGTTTGGGTGTGGGGTGAATATGAAATGCGATATGTATATCCACCGAAGGAAACCGAAGGTTATCATCCGTTATGGATCAACCGGCATTTTTTGGATTTGGCTGATTTTCAAAACAATAAATTAGAAGTCGGCGATGCATCGTTCTCATCTGTTTATATCGATGTGGAATACATGGATATTCGCGCACTTAAACGCGTTCTGGATTTTGCGAAAAAAGGATTGCATGTGTGTTTGAAGCGTATGCCTAAACAACCCGGGGTTAGAAAATCAGGTGAGTTTGAAAAAATGGTAATTGAATTAACCGGTTTGAAAAATGTTTCAGAAAATTTCAATCAGGTCATTGATCATCCTCCATTCCTCCGGGGTGAAAACATGCCTGATTATTGGTGTAGAGTGGGAGAGGATAGAAACTACTATGTTTTCCTTGCACAAGCAAATTCAAAGGACCTTCAATACCCCATTTATTCTGGTCAATCGCTGATGAAGGATTCTGACTTCAGAGAACTCACATTCAAGATCAATGGAAAGTTGATTAAACAAAAATTTGAGTTTAAGCCTTATCAATCCCTATTACTGAAGATCTCGCCCGCTGGAAAATTAGAGCAGATGGATATTACTTTTGTCCCAAAGGATCCTGTTGTAAGACCCAAAGAGTTGCAAAAGATGAATTTTTAACAAAAAAAAGGATGCGGATTAAATAAGAAAAATTAAGATCAATTTATATAACTAAACATCAAGCTAATTTGGATCAGATCTTAAAAATTCTGCGTCCTCCATTTGTTTGCGTTATTTTGCATGAGCAGTAAACCAGGTATGCGCTACTTACTATTCTTATTTATTTCATTCATCTACCAGCCTAACCTGCTTTGCCAGGACTACAATATCCTGCAATATGGTGCAAGCCCCGATGGATCCACACTTAACACAACTTATATCCAATCTGCCATCGACGCCGCGCACCAAAACGGCGGAGGTCGCGTGGTCATACCCGCAGGACACTTTCTCTCCGGCAGCATAATATTGAAATCCGGTATTGAATTGCATCTGCTCAAAGATGCTGTACTGCTCGGAAGCACAGATCCACAGCAATATATAAAATTGAACAGGTGGAAAGCTCTCGTGATGGCTGATGGCCAGGATAATATTAGTATTACGGGTCAGGGAGAAATAGACGGTCAGGGTCGAAGCCTTGCTTTGCATATCGATAGCCTTTTTTATGCCGGCAGGATTGATAGTTCTGACTATAATTTCCCGGACATAAGGCCTTCACATTTTATCCGTCCACAAATCATTGAGTTTGTTCACTGTAAAAATATACAGGTCAGGAATGTGACACTTAAAAACTCAGCATGCTGGGTACAATCATACGATCGAAGCACGAATATCATTATTGATAGTGTTAAGGTTTACAGCGATGCATACTGGAACAATGATGGAATTGATATTGTGGATTGCCAGAAAGTGCGCATTACAAATTGCTTTGTGAATGCTGCTGATGATGGGATTTGCCTGAAGTCTCAATTCGCAGATCAATATTGCGATAGTATTTATATTGCTAATTGTATCGTACGATCAAGCGCAAGTGCAGTCAAGTTTGGCACAGTGTCATTTGGCAAATTTAAGAATGTCGTCATCAAAAATATAAAAGTGTATGATACCTTCCGTTCTGCAATAGCGATTGAATGTGTAGATGGAGGTATCCTTGAAAATGTACTGGTAGATAGCATCAATGCCATCAATACAGGAAATGCAATATTCATCAGGCTGGGAAACAGAAATGCTTTAGATAGTACCAGCATGTTGAAGAATATTATAATAAAGAATATGAAAGTGGATATAGCGTTCGAACGTGCGGATTACGAATATGAAATACGCGGACCGGAACCGCCATTTTTTCATAATGTATTTCCTTCATCCATTACCGGCATCCCAGGTCTTCCCGTGGAAAATGTAACACTTGAGAATATTGAAATCAATTACCCGGGAAGGGGAAATAATGGTTTAGCCAATATGCCAATTTCGAGACTTGATGATGTCCCGGAAAAAGAATCTGCGTACCCGGAGTTTTCTATGTTTGGAGAATTACCGGCCTGGGGTTTTTATATGAGGCATGTGAATGGAATCACTATGAAAAATATCAGGCTGAATATCGCAGCTCCGGATTACCGGCCTCCTTTGGTTTTTGATGATGTGCAGAATCTTGATATCAAATCACTGATCATTGAAGGTGATAACAAATCAAGGCATATCATTCTCAACAAAACCCACAACGTCAGCATAGAAGACAAGGAAAAATGAAGATCAAAAATCTCAGGATGCTGAACCATTGCACAATGATGAAGGGAGCCAGTCGAAACATAGAACAAGGATGAGAATGAGAGGGGCAAGTGGTATGATTTCAATAGTTCGTTCTTGCATCCTGTTTTTTTTATTCACTTCAGTTTGTTGCAAGCGACCGCATCAAGGTGTTGCTGTGATACCTGAACAAACGACGATTCATACGGACAGTTTGGCCCTGGTGGAACGTGCAAATAAAGCCGGAAACGGAGCATTGCTCCTGACCAGATTTAAAACTTTAACAGAATTAAGAGAAGTAGTAGAGATTAAATATGCTAAGGACATGCCTGATTCAGCTGCCTCAAAGACTGGAAAATACCAGGTTAGTCTCCATTACAAAAGCGGTGGCAGTGAAGTCACAAGTATTTTGAAGTCTGGTATCAGTCAATCCGATTTTTTAAATGCACAGCGAGGTAATCTTTGGGATCGATTGATGCTGGGGATAAAAACCCCGTATGCTGTCATGAATAGAAAAAACCTGGAGAGCATTGAAAACTTAGGTAGAAGAAGGCCCTGGGTTTTTGGAAAAGGAGATGTAGCCTTTTATGATATTGCAGAGACAATGGTGAGGCAGATTTCATATGAAGACCTCATGTCTATACCCGGTGAAGATTTATCTGAAAAAGGGTATCTGAATACATTCAACCATATTACCGCCCAGGCTTTCATGACCTCTGTATTTTCTGAACGGTTGGCTGATTTCGTTGCAGATGTACATGAGCTATACAATATGCCGGAGTTAGTCACAGGACATTTTACAGATGATCAGTTAAGCAATCTTGAAACAGGTCCCGTGGATAATTATATCGATATGATAAATAATGAATGGGGACAGGAACTTGGAAAGGTGCTTCGACAAAAATATGGGATTTACCGGCTTACTTACTGGACCCCTGAATTATTAAAAAACTATCTAAATGATATACTCAGTTATAATAGCTGGGCTTTTCAAATTGGATTTCAACCCTTCAGAGATACGGATGAAATCGTCATACAATTTGCAAACAAAATGAACAAAGTAATATTAGATGAGTAAATGTTGAATGCTTCGGATCATTATCGAATTGTGATTTCAGCCTTTTATTTTAACCATTCTAAAATAGGGAAGCACTTTAGAGCTTTCATCAATCAGTTTGTATTTTCCCTGAATTTCTTTGGCTCCTTTTACAGTCCATTCCTGTAATCGATTCAGCCAATCCGGTGCTGAGACAACTACACTGGTCATGTCAGCATCAGTAAGATCTGTTTCAGTTAGAGAGGCATCACTCAGGTTGGCTAATGTGAGGTTTGCATCAGTCAGTATTGACTTTTCTAAATGGGCTTTAATGAAGCTTGCTCTGAAAAGATCAGTTCCGGACAGGTTTGCTTCATTTAAAAAGGCTCCGCTGAAATCGACCCATCTTAAAACTGCTCCACTCAAATCGGCTCTTCTCAATTGGGCTGAAGTCAGATCTGCTTCATTGAGATCTGCTTTTCTGAGATCTGCATCATTCAACACAGCCCATCTCAAATCTGCTCTTTTCAATAACGCTTCATTTAATTTTGAATTCATCAGGTTCGCACCCCATAAATTCACCATTTTAAGATTGGTTTCACTCAGGTTTGCACCCTCCAGGTTTGCGTCCTGCAGATCAGCACCTTCCAGGTCTGCCCATCTTAAGTCCGCTTCTCTTAAATCAGCATTCCTCAGGACCGCATGTGCAAATGATGATTTCAACATGATCTTATGAAAGGAACCGGAATCTATGCGCATTGCAGATAGCATGAGTAAAAGTTGTCCTCTTTCCGGGCTCAGTTTTTTATCTGATATGCTATCCCCAACATGGTAAGTATAAGGCTTGAACAAATAACACAATGCTGCGATACTGGCTATCCTTTCATCGCTCAGGATTCGTTTTGGATTTTGTTGAAGTTCATCTTCCGTTCGGTCCATTACATTGCTCATCATCTGCACCAGGTCTGTTCTTCGTAAAGAATCTATCAATTCAGCCTGTTGGTCGATGTGTAATTGCTGGTTAAGGACCCGGGTGTTTAATAATTTGTTTTTATGAAAGAGAGTTACCAATGCCACCATCATGATTGTGATGAGAAGTACACCGGTGAGAAGAGTTCTGTTTTCTTTCATGATTGCTGAATCCTGATAGTCATATCGCTTTCAAAGTAGGGTTATTCACTGACTTTTTGACCACATCATTTAACATTGGGAAAGTGTTTCACGTACTGAGTCCATTGAGGGTGCTCCTTAATATATTTTGCAATGAAAGGGCAATAGGGCAAAATTTTAAGGTTGTGGTCTTTTGCATAATTCAGGGCATAGAGAGCGAGTTTTGTTCCTAATCCCTTTCCACCGTACTCTTCAGGCACTTCTGTATGAAACAACCCTATGATGTCATCTTTGATATCATAAGGAACAATTGCAAATTTACCATCAAGGTCAATTTCAAAACGGTGATCTTTTGTATTATTGACCACTTCATATTTTTCCAGATCGGTTTCCATGGTATTGTTAGTAAAAGTTAATGGTTTAAAGTCTGGGCGGCCAGATTAGTCTTTGGACTTTCGTCTATGGGCAATAAATATTGTGATTTAATTTCCCAATTACTTTTTCCTTAAGACCAAACTGGCTACTTTGACCTTTTCCCTTTGACTATTTTTTCTATGTGGTGGTTGCTGAGCTGTAGCCCTAGGTTGAGTATAGCAGGTCGAAGCATTCTATCTGGACTATGTGTCAATGTGGTTTGCCTTTTTTCTGCGTATCATAAGCAATTAATGAATTCATGGAAATTTAAGTGTGATCATTTCTGTGTCAATGTAATGATGTACGATACAACAAAACAACTAAATGCCATCAGTACATATAAAAATATGGTTTTAAACCAATACTTTTTCGCCAGCCAGATATAAAACCCAACGCAAACAATACTAAAAAGAAAAAAGAAATGGTCAGTTTTCAATATTTCAAAATAACGGGCAGCTAAATAGAAGTTAAGCACGCCGAAAAAAATAGCTCCGCTGCTATGGGTTGCATTAAAGCTAACCCATCCTTTCCACATGGACATTTCATCAGTGAGTACGGGAAAAGAAACTTTCATTTCTTCCTGCAGCTTTCCATTCCGCGGAGAGAATTTATCAGAAAAAAAGATGAAGTACAGGTGAATGAAACCTAATACAGCCACAATAAGTGAACCTGTTTCCCAAAGATATTGTGCATGCATAATTAAACTTATGTTGCCCAAAGTTACTTTTAATTCATAATCTTAATGAACACGCTGTTAAGACCATTCTTAAGCATCGGTAAGAAGAATGTTAAGGATCGGTTGACCGACGTGGCGTGGTGAGGAAGTCGATGTATCGAAGCATAGCCGGAAATTTCGCAGATTAACGCAAATTTAATTCGCGTTGGTTGCTGAGCTGTAGCAAGAGGATGAGGAAGGCAGGTCGAAACACACGCCTCACGTTTTCACTAATCACGACTCACGTTTCACGACTCATGTTTCTCGATTCACGTTTTACTACTCACGACTCACGTTTCACGACTCATGTTTCTCGATTCACGTTTTACTACTCACGATTCACGACTCACGTTTCACGACTCACGTTTCACAACTCACGTTTCACGACTCACGATTCACTGCTCTATCGTCCTGTCATTTTCATATTCGCCTCGGCATAACGATCACCTACAATTTTAATTTGCGAAGCCGAATTTTCGATTTCTTTTAATTCGTCAGTGCTGAGTACAATTGAGACTGCACTGATATTTTCAACTAAACGGTTTGCCTTAGTTGTCCCGGGAATAGGAACAATCCATGGCTTCTGTGCCAATAGCCAGGCTAATGCAATCTGAGCAGTAGTTGCATTTTTTCTTTCTGCAATTATTCCCAACAAATCAATCAGGGTTTGATTTGCTTTCATCGCTTCCGGTGTAAAACGTGGATTGGTGCTTCGAAAGTCGGAACTGTCAAACGTAGTGTTCTCATTAAACTTTCCAGTCAGATAGCCTCTTCCAAGAGGACTGAAAGGAACAAATCCTATTCCGAGCTCTTCAAGTGTTGGCAGGATTTCTTTTTCCGGATCTCTTGTCCACAGTGAGTATTCACTTTGCAGCGCTGTTACGGGTTGAACAGCATGTGCCCTCCGAATTGTTTTTGCACCTGCTTCAGATAATCCGAAGTGTTTTACTTTGCCTTCGCTGATCAGGTCTTTCACTGTTCCTGCTACATCTTCAATGGGTACATTCAGATCCACGCGATGCTGATAGAATAAATCAATGGCATCTATCTGCAATCTTTTTAAAGAGGCTTCAGCAACTTTCCTGATGTGTTCAGGCCGACTGTCCAATGCTCCCCATTTTGATGGATCGTTTGGAGAAGGTGCAAATCCAAATTTTGTAGCTATGACTACTTCGCCTTTGAATGGAGTCAATGCTTCTCCTACGAGTTCTTCGTTTACAAATGGTCCATACACTTCGGCTGTATCGAAAAATGTAATGCCTTCTTCCACAGCTTTGCGCATGAGAGCTATCATTTCATCTTTATCTGGCGCCGTTCCGTATCCAAAGCTCATGCCCATGCAACCCAAACCCAGTGTTGAAACTTCAAGGCCATTGGTTCCTAATTTTCGTTTTTCCATATTTGTATTGGTTACGGGGTTGTTGAGCGAAGTAAGGCTTTAATTGTCAAAACATGATAAAATTTCTTCATCAAACAATTTATTTCCCCGGGATCACAAACATATCCAAAAGCACAGTTCCGGATCGGGATAATATCACCAGTCTCGGCGCAGGCGACCTGATTGCATCCGTTGTGATACCATCATTCCTGGAGGTAATAATCGACACATTTTACATCAGTCGTGAATACCATTAAATACAAATTGCAAACCCAGCGTGTCGAAGTTGCCGGGGTGATCTTGGGCAAAATTTTTAAGCACCTCAGTAATTGAAACATTTGGTGCAATCACGAAGTCGAGAAACAGGAAGGTATCCTTTCCGGTAAGTGTGCGGTCATGTTCAAAAATTGCATATCTGGATTCAGAAATCCTTTCACCTGAATCACGGAGTGCAAGTCTCAAAGGCATATCCGGAGTATCTACTGTAATAAGGCATTCCTGTCTGATGAATGGGAATGTAGAGATACTGTCATGCTTAAAATGAATACGCACAGAGTCATCTGAAGGAAATGAAATTTCATCGATGAAAAATTTATTATACGGAAAAATGACAGGTATGATATCCCGCCAATTGTTATACTGGGCAATAAAATTAGCTGTCAGGTCTGGATCCTTTACTTCCTTTTGAGTAACTGTATCATAAATAAATGAAAGGCTTAGAGATTGTTCATCCAAAACATAGGATGAATTCAGATGGCATCCTGTTTCGGGCGCTTCATCCTCGCATGAAATGATGCTAATTGTAAATACACATAGAATAATTACTTTCAATTTCATAAGTTATGCATTCTAAAAATTCATGATGACTTGATGAAGTAAAAGTACTATAATCTGGTTTTCTTAGTACTCAATAGTTTTCAGGTATCAGGAAAGAAGTTGAATTCAGGTAGGTTTATCCTGCGTATTTCTGATTAAGCTTATCCCCGCAGAAAAGAAAATAGCACCTAAAACACCGGCGATCAGAATAGCTCTGATATTTCTTCCTCCCTCAGCCCCATTTATAAATGTTACACCTGCATATATTAATCCGGCTATACCTAACACAGTTAAAACTATTCCCAGTATTCGCTTTTCCATTTATTTCAGATTAAGCATCAAAGGCTATATAGGTAAAAATCATCAGGATTTACAAACACCTTACCGTGAAGAAGGTTGCATTCAGGCAATCTTAAACAATTTTCTGCTCAATCGCCTTCGCTACAGCTTCTGTCCCTGTTCTGACATGAAGCTTTTCATAGATATGGGTAATATGACTATTCACTGTCGAATAGCTGATACTGCACTTGTCCGCGATCATTTTGTAGCTAAGCCCCTGCACAAGCATGGAAAGGATCTCATGTTCGCGGTCAGTCAGCTTGAAATCCGTTTCCGATTTTTTATTCCGGTTGTTAAATAGTTGCAGCACCTTCCATGCTACGGTAGGCGTCATAGGTGCTCCACCTGACATGACTTCAGTAATCGCATCGATGAGCTTTGCCGGAGGTGTCTTTTTCAGGATATATCCGTCAGCACCTGCACATATCGCAGCAAATATTTTATCATCATCTTCAAATACAGTCTGCATCAGGACTTTCATATGTGGAAACTGCTTTCTCAGTAGGTGCAGCCCTTCAATCCCGTTGACATGAGGCATGTCGATATCCATAAGCACTACATCCGGTAAATGTTGCATGAGGTCTTTGATGACATTGCGACAATCCTCATACGCACCCGTACATTGCATCTCCGGAGTGGAATTGAGCAACATTTCGAGCAATTCTCTTCGTGGCTTATTGTCATCAAATACAGCTACTTTTATCATGGTACAAATTTCGTTTTAACCTGCATAAATTGCAATCGTTGAATCCAATGATATTAGACTGAAAACCGGAGATGTATAGTTGTTCCTTTATCCCTTTCAGATTGGATCTTCATTTGACCACCCATTTCCACGGCTCGTTTTTTCATGTTGAGTATGCCATTTCCTGACATCCCTTTTTCTGCATCTTGTATCTCTGCTAATTCAAATCCACATCCATCATCTGTGATGTTCATGTCGATGATTTTACCTGCCCTCCGGATCTCAATAAGCACATTTTTACACACTGCATATTTGACAATATTATGCATGGCTTCTTTAAAAATAAGATAAAGATTTTTACGGTGCTGCATATCCAGGTGTACATCCTTCATGCCTTCATCTACATTGAATTCGATGTTGATATCAACCGGTTCTAATAATTCTATCGCGAATGCACGCATACGGTTGACGACATTGTCAAATCGATCATTCCGGGTATTGATGGCCCAGACAATATCGCTCAATGCTTCCATCATCGTATCTGTATTGGTGCTGACCTGCTGAAGGAGTTTATGAGCTTCTGTATGACTGCCATTCAATTTTCGCTGGATGAGGGTGCTAGACAAAGATATGCTGCTGAGTGTGCTGCCGATCTCATCATGCAGATCACTTGCGATGCGGTTACGCACCACCTGGAGCTTCATTACCTGGCTCATCCTGTACCTGTATAATAAATAGATGCCTCCGGCTATCATCAATGCAATGATAGATCTGAACCATAACGTATTGTACCAGGCAGGATGAATGAGTATGCTTATGGATGCCATTTCCTTGTTCCAGGTTCCCGTATAATTTGCAGCCCGGACTTTGAATGTGTATTTCCCGGGAGGTAAATTGCCATAGCTGGTGGTGGACTTACTTCCTGCATTGATCCAGTCTTTATCAGATCCTTCCATCATATAGGCAAATTGATTGTCGTTGTTGCGATAGAAGCTTAACGTTGAAAAATCAAATGTGAATGAATTCGCATCAAAAGGAAAGTGGAGTACAGCTTCTTTGAACGGGGTTTCTTTATCGAAAACCCTGAATCTAGTGATCACCACTTTTGGCACCGACGAATGCGTAGGCATTTCATCAGGATGAAAAATATTAAAACCAGTCCTGCCCCCAAAACAAAACCTGCCATCTGGCATTACATTGACAGCATTCGTATTGAATTCAAAATTCTGTATCCCATCACGTGGTGTATAATTCCGAACAGAATGATCTGTGATATTAAAACGGCAAAGTCCCGCATTAGTCCCAAGCCAAAGAAATCCATTATGATCTTCAAGAATCGTATAAATTGAATTGTTTGGTAACCCGTCTCCTAATGTATAAGCTTTGAATGTCTTTGCAGAGACATCAAAATGATTAAGACCGCCGTTGTTAGTTCCCAGCCATATTTCATCTGCAGAAGATACCCAGATTGACCTGATTTCATCATGACTTATAGGATTACCGTTATCCGGATCGTGATGAAATGTTTCAAATGAATTGTCCCTATAATGATAAACATACAATCCATCAGCAGTACCTATCCAGATCCTTTCATTAGCATCTTCTGTGATCGTAAAACATGGCATTACGTGATCCGGATCATAACCTGATGCTCCCGGCAATGCATGTGTAACGTTCAGATTTCCTGTGAAACTATTATTCTCGAACTCCACAAGATTGGTAATCCGTAAAAATCCTTCACTGGTTCCAATCCAAAGCACATCGTGCGTATCATAATATAGACACCGGATAACTGTGAATTTGAAATCCGGATGATCGTCCTGCTGAAGAATAGTCACAAGTTTTTTCTTTGACTCGTTATACATTATGATTCCGGTATTGCCCCAGTCGGCGATAAAAATATTCCCTTTTTTATCCCCGATGATAGCACTCACAGCACGATTATTTTGAACTGGCTGATTATCAACAGGGGATAGGAGATTGCCGAATTTTCCGGTAGCTGAATTGAAAGTAAATAAGCCATGCAAAGTACCAACTAATAGATTTTCAGCATCCAAAGAGTAAATAGCGCGTATATTATTACAATCATTGCACAATCCATCTGGTGTAAATGTTGAAGGTTTGTATGTGGAGAAGAGTTGATTATTGATTTCCAGCTTTATCAGGCCAGCCTCAGTTTGCATCCAGATCACGTTTTCATCATCGACAGCTAGCCAGATGATTGAATTGGTCAGATCAGTGGATGCATTTTGTTTTTCATAAAGAAAATGTTGCATTGACTTTGTGCATCTGTTGAAAATGCACAAACCTGCATTGGCAGTAGCGATCAACAGGTAATTATTATAGTTTCTGATCGTAATGATATCTAACGCGGATAGGTTCATGCCATGTATGAAGTCTGTCATTTTGTAACTGGTCACATTGCCGTCTATAAGATTGACTTCATAAAACATAGCATTGATTGCAGAAATAAAGAGAAAGCTGTCCTGAATGATCTCTGTGATTTTGGATATTTCAGATATAGATGCATACGTGCAAAATAGCCGGAATGAAGACGAGCCGGCTTCGTTTTTAAGTACCATATTTGAAACCACCAAAAACGAAAGGCCACCGGGTTGGCGAAGGATATTAAGGGGTGGTTGTCCTGAAGATGGGAGATGAATTTTTGAAGGTATGCTTATGGAATCAAATTTTTTTGTGTGCAGATCAAATCGTGTAATCTTATCAGGTGTGGTAATCCAGCAAAAGTCCCCATTTGGAAAATAAGCAAGGTCATAAGGAGAAATGAATTCTTCAGGAAGCAGGAAGTTCTCTTTTTTGTCCGTACGGACATCGACCCAGTGTAATGAATCACCCTTAACAGACCAGCGATAAATGGAGCCGTCTATATTTTCCTGGACACTGGAAGGTGAATTATTGATGAATTGCAATTTGACATTTTTGCCTGTACCTTCCAGATACTTGTATTCGTCAAAATTTGCATGGTAATCCTGACTTGGATCGAAATTCACACCATCATACCGCATCCATTTTCCATTGATGGGCTGAAAATAGCGATAGCCTATGCTGTCTTTACCAATTCCCACCAACATATTGGAAGCCAATCCATTTTCCTGCGTATAAAGGGTGGAGGTAATATTCAATGATGCAGGATCCGGACATTGTGCGGAAGCAAAATTTATTGCCAGGCAAAAGCAAGAAGTTATGAATAGGAATCTGAGAGGGGAGCAATTCATTTATACCAGCGAAAATACAATTACTGATAGCTTTTTACCCTTATCCTTGAATCCAACGATACAGATCCCCATAATCCCTCTCAATCCATTCCTAATCATTGGTTTCAACTATTGAGCCCATCTATCCCCAAAGGTAGATTTGCATCCGACATAAAATATGTATTTCATGGATGCTCACTCAACCTTTCGTTCGTTCTTTTCTATTCTTCTGATCGCCCTGTACATCCCGGTTTTTAGCCAGGGAAATGTAGGTGTAGGCACTACAACTCCCGAATTCAAGCTTACCGTCGAGGTTGATGGAGGTATTCTCGCCAAAGGCACATTCGGTTCCGGCAATTCGTTGCTGACCGCAGGTGCAGGCTCAAGATTGATCTGGTATCCGAAAAAAGCTGCTTTCAGATCAGGTGCTGTTGATGGTACACAATGGGATGATGCCGGTATTGGTAATTATTCTTTTGCCTCCGGATGGAATGCAAAAGCAAGTGGCCTCTATACATTTGCATTTGGAAATAATACCACCGCCAGTGGTGATTACTCCAATGCAATGGGATATTATGCTTCAACAAACAACCAGGCAGGTGCATTTGTATTAGGTGATAATTCCACCACGACGCTTTTGAATGCCACGGCTACCAATCAATACAATGCACGCTTTACAGGTGGATATCGTTTGTTCAGCGATGCTGTGATGGCTACAGGTAATGGATTGTTTTTTACCGGAGGAAATTTAGGAATAGGTCTTCCAGCTCCCGCTGCCAAGCTTGATGTCAATGGAACTGTAAAAATTTCCGGACAACTTACTTCGCTGGTGTCAACAGGGACAGCACCATTTGTAGTTACATCTACGACGGTGGTTGCAAATCTTCATGCTGCAACAGCTGACCTTGCTGCTTCAGCCACAACGGCTACAACTACTACTGACTTCTCAGGAACATTAGTGGGAGATATAAATGGCACGCAAGCTGCAACAAGCATTGGCACAGGAAAAGTGACATCAAATCACATCCTGGATGGCACAATTTTCAACACGGACATCTATGCAGCAGCAAATATTGCCGATACCAAACTGGCTACTATTTCTGCTCCTGGTAAGGTTTCTAATTCAGCCACGACGGCCACAAGTGGTAATACACCAAATGCTATTGTCATGCGTGATGCTTCAGGAAATTTTAATGCAGGGACGATCTTCGGTACATTGAATGGATCGGCCTCTTCTGCATTAACTGCCACAAGTGCTACTACAGCAACTACCGCAACTAACTTCATAGGAAGTTTAGCAGGAGACATCACCGGGACACAAAATGCAACGGTAGTCAATAAATTGCGGAACACCACTTTATCGACCACTTCTCCTATGAATAACCAGGTACTCACATACAACAGCACATTGAATGAATGGGAACCTAAATCACCAACCGCCACCGTCAGTGGAACCGGTACTGCTACGAGGATTGCCTTCTGGGATGCTTCAACCAATATCTCATCCAGTGCCAATCTTTTTTGGGATAATACGAATTCACGTTTGGGTATTGGAACGATCACGCCTGAATTCAAGCTTACTCTTAATTCTGATGGTGGAATTATTGCAAAAGGAGGTTACGGAGTTGGAAATGTACTGACCACCACTGGTGTAGGGACACGCATGATCTGGTATTCGAAAAAGGCGGCATTCCGTGCTGGATATGTGAATGGAAATAAATGGGATGATGCTAACATTGGAGACATGTCATTTGCATCCGGAACAGAAACAAAGGCCAGTGGTTATGCTTCCACTGCAATGGGCGTCGGGACAACTGCAAGCGGAAGTACTTCAGTAGCCATGGGTTCAGGTAATACGGCCAGCGGACAGAATTCAACCACATTTGGCAGTCAAAACATGTCCAGTGGAGATTATTCAACAAGCATGGGTGAACATACGAATGCAACGGGACCTACATCCACTGCGATAGGATATTATGCAACTGCCAGCATGGATTATGCTGTTGCACTGGGTGACCATACTACAGCGAGTGGATTCAGGTCCACGGCTATGGGCCATTCCACCATGGCTAGCGGAGGGCACTCTACGGCTCTTGGTCAGGCTACTACTGCGAGTGGAGAATTCTCTACTGCTATGGGAAATACGACAACAGCAAGTGGAGTAGGAACTACTGCGATGGGCTCATATGTCTCCACTAATGGTTTTGAAGGTTGCGTTATCATGGGAGATAATGCGACGCAAACAGTTACAAATTCAAGTGCGAACAATCAGTTTACGACACGGTTTAATGGTGGATACCGATTGTATTCCGGATGGAATCTGATCACTGGTGTATTGCTTGCACCTGGCGGTGGATCATGGACCAGCGTAAGTGACAGGAATGTAAAAGAAAATTTTCGCAGTATAGATACTGAAGATATCCTGATCAGGGTAGGGGATCTCCCTTTGTCCAATTGGAATTATAAGTCACAATCAACAGATACGCGTCATATTGGTCCGATGGCCCAGGATTTCTATGCGGCTTTTCATCTTGATGGGGTGAGTGATACGACCATCAATACACTTGATATCGATGGTATCAACATGGCCGCTATCCAGGGATTGAAAGTGAGAACGGATGAATTGAAGAAGGCTGTTGCAGAATTGGAAACACTAAAAGAAGAAGTAAGTGATTTGAAAAATGCTATGGCGGAGTTGAAAGCGATGATATTGAAAAAATGAAATGTCTGAAATTTGCAGACGCTCCGATACTTCGACGAACGCTCGGTATAAACTGCGGCCCAGCCTATGCCGAACAACTAAATAATATTTTTCATAAACAAAGCTTATGAAAAATAATCATGTCAAAAATTATACATATTAAACTTGTTCGACGTAGGTTACACCTACAGGTCGAAGAACGAAGGGAATTGATTCAATACTCATGATTTCCTAGTTTTCAATAAATTTCGGGTAGCAGGATAACTATCGTGTTTGATTTCTTCTAAAATTCTATCAGGCAATACATTATTGTCGATCATAATTTTTACAATGTCTGTGCGATGCAATCCGCAGGTAAGTTTGTCATAGAGTGCAGTTAAAGGTGGTACACATTCTTTTGTAGGATTTGCATTGTATATGTTTATATAACCCCATACCAGGGCATGGACTTTATATTCCAGTTTGGTTTTATTTACAATTGAGGTTAGCATTTCATGGTCTCTCTTTTTATAGTTCAGGACCAGCAGATCAAGATAATCAGCAGGGTTGTTAGTTTTATTCAGAATTTCTATTGCAAATTTTCTAATATCTGTACCTGAAAAATATTTTAATGCACCACAGGAAAATTCAGGCAACCTGTCTTTCCTGTTGTATTTACTTTTAGCAAGTTTAAGGATGGGCTGATAGTCGTAAGGATATTTTACCAGGTTAAACACCCGCATATATTTCTCAAGCTTTAGCCGGACTGTTTGTATTAAGAAATCGTCAGCCAGTTTTTTTATATCTTTCTTTGAAAGCTCTATTGCACCAGAAGGCCAAAGAGGAACAATCCGCATGCTTTTGATTTTATCAGTTACAATTTCATAATTGCATCTGGGACTCTCAGGTTTTTGAAATCCGGTTTTATTTTTTAGTATGGCACTAAGGTAGACTTTAATGTATTTATTTTTTCCGCTTGCTTTTTTTAGCTCTTCGTACACATTGATTGTTGGATTATTTTCCTGGAAATCATCGACTCTCCAGCTAAGTTCCCATCCATCCGGGTATTTGTTAATTATTTTACCCTTTGCTTCAGCTATGTACTTTAAACCTTCAATGCCATCAATTGCAATGAGGGCATCCTCTCCCGCCCAATCAGAACCTTGAATTGTTTTTTTTAAATATCTTTTGTAAATAGCTTTTTTAGCTTTTTTATCCCCTTGATTCGCGAACAAAGCTGCGAGATCAAAAAGCTGTTCAAGAGCCCAGGTGTCTTCCCGCTCAGTGGCCAGCGAATTAAGAATGGCTTTCCTTATTTTTTCTTTCTTATCAGAAAGTTGAATTAATTCAAAAACATATTCTGCCCGGCTACCTTCTGACTGAGGGTCGTATGATAAATTCTTCTTAGCAGCTTTTATGATTGCATTAGAAAAATCAAGTTTTGGGTTGGCTTTCATCAGCAGATGCGCTTCACCTGTTCCTCGTTTTATTGCATTTAAAAATCTTTCTTTTATTGTCATTGTCGCTTACTACAGTGTACAAATGTACACTGACCCGGGATAAAGTAAGTATTATTAAAAAAGCCGCTCTTTCAGGAGCGGCTTTTATAAATCGGACATTATTGTTATCCCAGTTAGCTGTTTTTTATCTCATGACAGTAACCGCATCACTATCACTTTTCCTGAATCCTTTCACTAACAACCACACCGCCAAACTCATCTCGTAAAGAAATACCGGAATCGCAAGCAGAACACCCCAAAGAGAAACCTGGAGAAATACTCCAAACACAACCAATATTCCACAAGTAAAAATGAATGGTCCACCTACAAGGCCAAGGATAGAAATGAAGCGTGGTACCAGTTTTGATTTATACAACAGATAGCCTGTCATAAATGTACTCGGCCCTAATGCGATGTTCGGACCAAATGCAAATGTCCAGTCATGCAATGCAAGTAAAGACTTGCCCACGAGACGATATGATGTGGGATCAGGATTAATTTCTGTTGAGAATGCATGATTTAAGGTAACTATGGTTAATAAGCTAAGTATCCCTATGATAATCATGGTAGCCTCTAAGAGCCTGAAACTAACCGTAGCAATGGCCATTCTTTGATTGTATTTTTTCAGGATTGGAAAAAGCGCGATCGGTGTGCCAATGACTGCAAATGCAGTGATGATTTCAAAAAAGGCTCCCCATAATACCTGGGTTTCATGTGCGGTGCCTTCAATAATATAATCCGGATTGTGAAGGATAGGATTGTATAAAAGAGCTCCAATGATGGCTGCAACCGCTGCGATGAGAAATAGTATGCCAGCAAGGTTTGCAATATTTTTGTTCGTTTTCATTTTTATCAGATATAGATTTGATTGTGATGGATCGCCAGGAAGAGCATTATGATTTTTTAGAAATATGCAGTCTGACAAGCAGGCTCCTGTTATATATTTCTTTGTCCCGGGAGATATCGGTCAGACCATAGCAATATCTGATATCCAGCGCAACTCTCTTTTGTTTCACAAGAAACGTATAGCCTCCACCGAATTGAATACCTGCGTCGAAGCGCTTGTAGCCACCGATTGAATTCTTAAAAGAGAGATCAGTCGTCGAGCCATCCAGCTTTTGTGTTCCATAAAAAGTATAGGCCAGGGATGGGCCGGCATTCAGGTGAAATTTACCCATATGAAAACGTGCCAATACAGGTATTTCCACACCATAGAAACGAAGAATGGATTCCTTATCCGTTAATGGATTGGCCACTAGTAATTTACCGCCCTTCATGACCAGTGATAACTCTGTAACCAAAGAAAAATCCTGACAAATTCCTTTCTGAAGTGATACACCTATCTGCACGCCCTGGACATCTTTCTTATAATCTGAAAGTGACTTGTTCAGATTTCCATAATTGAGGGTGGTATTTACTCCACTGATGAAAAAGTCTAAATAGGTTGGTTGATTTATTTGTTCAGTCTTATTGATTTGTGATGAGGATCCCTGGGATTGTCCGAAGGAAAAAGTACTAAGGAAAATTATACCTGCTGTGAATACGGATTGCATTAAATTTTTCATACTTAAGTTGTTTTTGTTGTTTAGTTAGATTAACAGCAACAAAAGTATGAGCGGGGCAGGGTTCCCTATATTCTACTATGCAAAGGAGGGAAAGTTGTCTGCAAAGTGGCTGTTTTGGACTGTATGATAGGGTCAAAGTCGGATGAAGTATGATTTTCGTGGGCGCAAATCAGAAATTTGCTAACACTCCGACGTAGGCACAGCCTACGCCGAACAAGATCATTATCTTATTAGAAGTAGATTTAGAAGTATTGGAGTAGTGCAGAAATTCAAATTGGTTTGTGAAAGTTTTAGCCTAACAAAATAATAATAAGTTGTTCGACGTCGGCACAGCCTACGCCGAACAAGATCATTATTTTATTAGAAGTAGATTTAGAAGTATTGGAGTAGTGCAGAAATTCAAATTGGTTTGTGAAAGTTTTAGCCTAACAAAATAATAATAAGTTGTTCGACGTAGGCACAGCCTACGCCGAACAAGATCATTATTTTATTAGAATTAGATTTATAAGTATTGGATTAGTGCTGAAATTCAAATTGGTTTGTGAAAGTTTTAACCTAACAAAATAATAATAAGTTGTTCGACGTAGGCACAGCCTACGCCGAACAAGATCATTATTTTATTAGAATTAGATTTATAAGTATTGGATTAGTGCAGAAATTCAAATTGGTTTGTGAAAGTTTTAGCCTAACAAAATAATAATAAGTTGTTCGACGTAGGCACAGCCTACGCCGAACAAGATCATTATTTTATTAGAATTAGATTTAGAAGTATTGGATTAGTGCAGAAATTCAAATTTCTTTGTGAAAGCTTTGGCTAGCCAAAACAAGAAAAAGTTGTTCGGCGTAGTCGGAGTAGTGCAGAAATTCAAATTGGTTTGTGAAAGCTTTGGCTAGCTAAAAAAAAGAAAAAGTTGTTCGGCGTAGGCTGCGCCTACGTCGGAGAGTTAGCAAAACTCGGTTTTGCGAGTTGTTTTTACCCCCGACTATTAATCAACTGAAAGAACACATCCTTGTACGTGTCTGAAATAGGAATCAACTGATCAGCAATCTTTATCCTGTTTCGTTCGATGGATTCAATCTTGTGCAATGCCACCATATATGACTTATGTACCCTGCAAACGACATTTGGAGGGATCAGCTTTTCAAACTCACTGAAATTCTGCAGTGTCATGACCTTTTTATTGATCGTGTGAATTCTCCGGTAATCTCTCATGCCTTCAATGTACATGATCTCATTGATCATGATTTTCTCAAGCCGGTTTTCTGTTTTTACAAAAATAAAGTCCGGTGCTGAATCTGCAGTACGATGTGTTATATTGTCCTGGGCCTTATTGACAGCCTGAAGAAAGCGGTTGAAGGTGAATGGCTTTAAAAGATAGTCCGTGATTTGCAGCTCATACCCCTTTAACGCATACTCCTGGTATGCTGTGGTAATGATCACTTGGCTGTTTATTTTTGAGCTTTCCAGCAGTTCGATTCCGGATAGCTCATCCATATTGATGTCCAGGAAAAGGATATCTACTTTGTTGTTATTAAGGTAAGCAAGACCGGTCAGGGCGTTGTCAAATGTTTCACTTAAATGCAAAAAAGGGACCTTGTTGACAAAGTCCTTTGTTTTTTCGAGCGCCAGGGGCTCATCTTCAATGATGATGCAGGTATATTTATCCATGGGGTATGGTTAAGTTGACGCTGTAGCGTTCATCTGTTTTATGCACTTCTAATGTATGCGATCCTGCATAGATAAGATCCAGTCTTTTTTTTATAAGCTCATTTCCTAAGCCACCTGTAGTGTGCTGAACTGTCGATTTTGGATCAAATTTATTTTCACACATCAACTGCACAGTTGTATCTTTTATATAAATATGGACGTTGATGGCATTCTCGAGTTTCTTATTGTAGGTATGCTTAAAGGCGTTTTCAATAAATGGAATAAAGACCATAGGAGCGATCATTTTATTGCCGGCATGACCGGTGATCTCAAGGTGCACATAATTTTGATTAGAAGTCCTTATTTTTTGCAAAGCGATATATTTATCGATGTATTCAATTTCTTTGGCAAGCGATATTTTATCACCCTTGGTTTCGTACAGGATAAAACGCATTATATCGGATAACTTATTGAGATAATCTGAAGCTGCCACTGAATCTTTTAAGATCAATGCATCGATATTGTTGATGGTATTGAAGAGCAGGTGAGGGTCGAGTTGGGATTTGATCAGGGCCATTTCCATTTCATGGTTTTTTTCTCTCAGGACTTCTTTCAGCTTGATTTCATTAAACCAGGTGATAAATCCTTTGATGATCAGGGCCACCATGCCACATAGTGCTCCAATAAAAGTGCTCACCATGATGGTCCTGATAGCAGTCGATCTGCCGTTTTTGCCACCTTCATCCATATCTGCCAGCTGGCCTGTTTCAATAAAATACCGGTGCAGGATGTATGCTAATATGGACGCCGCCATTGAAATAAGGAGACCAAACAGTATGGCCAGCACAATCTTCTTTTGCTGCAGGTACCTGGGGAAAAGGAAAAAATAATACAGAAAGTAAGAGATCACCGAGGGTATAAATGCGAAGAGAAGAATGCTGAACAATGCAGTCTTCACCCTGCCTTCCTGGTCACCCGGATTATGTCCGCTCTTGGAGTAGACTGCAAGGACGATAAATACTAACAGGAAATAGCACGTCCAGAAACCAATGTGTAATAAGAAGACAAAAGATTTTTTCATGAAGAATGGCAGCTCCTGTAAAGTGATCAAAGCTCAACCTTTACTTTGACATTGCAGCCTGCGATCTGCAAGAAGGGAAGATTTGTCTGCAAAATAGGACAATTGGCTGTAAGCAATTGGCAAAGAGTAATTGGCGAAAATCTGCAGAATTTGAGTGAAGAATCGACTTCGGACTGCTAGAGTTCCATTGTTGCCCCTTCGAATTTTTCTTTCTATTGTATCTCATTTCCCTTGCAGCTTTAATGTGAAAAATTCTCTCCTCTGTGTTTTGTTAAGCTCGTTCCTTTGGAATATTGCAACAAAAACCCCAGGGTTTTCGAAACGATGCGAAGCGAGATTGAGAAACACAGGGGATGAGAAATTTCAAGATCGCAGATCAAAATTTCGAAGGGGCAAGGAGATTAGGTTTTGTGATAAACGCTATTTGGATTTTTGACATTGATGATATAAATGTCTTAATAGTTTTCTGGTAGTCATTACGTGTCAATCTGCGTTACATTAAAATCCGGCTTCCTAATATTTATCCACAGGTAAGTTTATCATAGAGCGAAAGTATATCCTGCACCTATTTGAATATTATTATTATGCTGATTCAGATCAATTTCCTCATTCCCATTGATGTCAGTAAAAACAAGATTGGATATATCCTTTAATCCGTAATTGTATCTTATAAAAAGAGAGAAATCTTTAAAATGGCCTTTGATGGAACCCACTAATCCAAAATCAAAAGATTTGGTGAGTTCAACTAAATAGGGGTCTTGCCAGTCCATATCTCCGGATTTTAGGTCCTCTTTTAGTTTGATCCCAAGATTACAACCTACGCCAATCCCAATATGATCAAGAATTCTATATTCTACCTGAGGTAAAAAGTCAAGATAAGTGAATCTGTATTTTGCCTTTTGGGGATATAGACTAGTGGTGTCGGCATAACCTTTCTGCGAAAACTGGATATCCGTAAGTATGGACATTTTTGAATTTAATTGATATTCCGGCGTAATCCCTGCGAAGTAAAATATCGTTCTTGATGGGGCAATCAAATCTAAATCAACAAACCTGTTAGTTGCATAATTAATGCCGCCTGATACGCCAATAGAAAACTGGCCAAACACATCGAAAAGAAATGTTGAGCAAAACAGAAAAATAGCGGTAAATAGAATTGATAGTTGAGTCTTTCTCATGTTGATTGGTTTTGATGATGAAGGCTAAACGTGAAGAAAATGCAATTATTGCTGTTAGCCTAAATACTCCTGGCCTAAACAAGTTAATGCCAACACCTTGCTGACTTTGTCATTAAATTTTGCCCGTTCGGCGTCGGTTGACCGACGTCGTGGTGTGTTCAAAGCTGGGCTTTTAGTCAAGAGATCCATTTGAGAATACTTCCTAGATAGCTCCATCATGACTGCTGTTGAAGATTATTGTGAAGATCATTTGGGTCGGGGTAAAGGGTAATGTTCAGCTTAAGTTTATTGTTTTCATACCATATTATCGCTATCAATGTTTAGTCTTAATAAATGATTCATTTCTTCTATGGTGAAAGGTATCATCCGTTTATGAATTATTGAATGACAGTTTGGGCAAACAGGTCGTAAATCTTTTATTGGGTCAACTTCATAAGTTTTACCAAAAGTGGAAATTTGTCTCAAATGATGAACATGGATAAAATTTTTACCAATTTGGCCATAGGTTTTTTCAAAGTTAAAACCGCATGCACTGCAAGAAAAACCGAAATGCTCCAGACATTTTTTTCTTGCATAAGGGTTACGTTCATATTTTGTTAATGTTACTTGATTTGGCGTTCCTTCAGTATATGTCTTTTGAGTTTCAATTTCTGTTGGCACAAAAGGATTGTGTCGAATGTTTTGTGTTGTCAAGAAGTCAAACCAAACTGCTTCAAGTTCTTCAACTAGTTCAGGCTTAATTGAAATTCCGGAGGATTGAGGCGTCCAATTTTGCATTGACAACCCACTGGCTTTAAGAATCTCCAATGATAAAATTGGATCTTTACCTGGGTTTAATAAAACTTCAAAATCGATATCTATAAATAAAGCTCCTTTATTCTCACCATTCCAATGTCTGTCAGGAAATGGTGCAGTTAATGCAAAGCCCGAGCCAATTAGCCCTTTGGGTTCAGTACCTAATTTAACTAAGAAAATTCTGTCCCCTGGAACAATTGATTTACTATTACCGCAACTCCATCTTTCAGAACATTTCCCATTCAATTCAACTTGCTCAATACTATCTTCGATGCTATCCCACTTCCAATGTTTCGGATTCCAAACAAAAAGAAAAGTATTATTCTTAGATGTTAAATTAAATTGGCTGAGTGCTTCTTTTAAATTTGGATGCATTTGCCATCCATACCTTTCATCATAAGGTCCAATTAATAAGAAATAAGCTGGAACATCATTATGTCCATTGAAATAAATTTCCGGAGCTATTGAAAGATAGGTAGCAATAGATTTGCCGATCTTACCGATTTGTCCACTAGCTACAATAGGGTTAGGATTTTCTGGTGAAAGAATTAGCGCTAATTCTTTCGCTGTCGCTTGGGAAAATGGAAATCCCCATAACGAATTGAGAACATTCCTCTGACTTTCAGATAAAGTGTTTCTAATAGCGGATAAATATTGCTGTGTCGTTATATTCATAAGTTCTAAACTAATATCTCCAAGAAAAACCAAGTAGAGTTAATTGCCCTGCCCTCTAAATTTTGGTAATTTTCTTCACGACAATTATTTCAAGTAATTTTAACAAACATAGAGAGAGAAATTTCTCGCAGTTGAAGCTTCGAATGAACAGAAGATCAACTCACCAACCTCCCCTCCTCATCCCACTGCGCCAACACATTTCTCTTCTCCTGATCAACACACTTCGCAATCCACTCCTTTTCATAACTCATCCCATGCATTTTAATCACTTTTTCAGGAACACCTTATTCGCAACATTTTATTATTTATGATAATTTTATTTTAATGGAATAGATAAATTTTAAAAAGACCTCACCGCACGAACAAAACTCGGTGCGTTTTTACTCAGACTGCCCTGCGCACCATTGTTGAAATTCTGGAACCACGCATTATTGTTATCCACCTCAGAAGAGCTCCAATAACCGCTGGCGATAAATCCACCAATCGCCACACGGCTCAAATACAATTTATTCAACTCATCTTTTGATGGCAAATACCAATCGCTATATCCATTCAATACCAAATCACCACATATCCGTGCTGCAATTCCTGCTGTAGGACAACCCGCCATAATATCGATCGTATTTTGATTTCCTGTTCCAAGAGCAGTTCCATCTGCTCCTGTTATGGTTGTACCGCTGCAATCCCATAGCAAACTCGTATTATGGTCTGCAACTGCTGCAATCAATCCATGGGTTTCACCAGTTATATACCCCGGGTCACCAGGCTGCAGAATGTAAGCAATCTTACCTCCTGTGTAATTATCTCCAATGGAAAGAGGTCCGGCAGTAGCATTGCCCAACATATTTCTCCATCCAACATTATTATACAATTCGATTTCTCCTCCACCACAATCTGTGCAATAAATCACCAGTCCCCGAGCTGGCGACATGATCGCATCCCGTTGTGATGCCGTCATTCTTGGAGGTAAAAATCCTTTCGTCGTGCTGGTCAAATCTAATTGCGCAGAAGCATTCGGATTTGATGTTCCAATACCGACATTGCCAGTTGATGGAGGTACAGTTTGCGTTGTGAAAGACAACACCGATCCAAATGTTGTAGCTGCTGCATTTTGAGCAAGCGCACAAGTGTAATATGTAGTTCCTCCGCTCAATCCGGTTATTGGCAGTGCAAAAGGCATCGGTGATGTTCCTGATCCAATGGATGCTCCACCGCTTGAAGGTTCGCGTGTTCCAAATGAATCATTGCACGTTCCCGGATTCGTTGTTGCATATCTGAACCAGCCAGTTGTCGCATCACCGTTAGGATTGATGGTACCATTCAATGTTGCTGTAGTGATCATTAACGATGATGTACTATTGGTCATCACAGTCGGTGGTGGAGGCAGAGGTAATGTAGTGAAAGTCAATAAAGCGCCAAATGTTAGGCCTGTTGCATTCTGTGAAATGGCAGCATAATAATAAGTTGTGGCAGGCAACAAACCGGATATTGCCTGCAAGTAAGGTACCGGTGATGTACCAGATCCAAGTGAAGCCCCACCGCTGGAAGGTGCTCTTATACCAAAGACATCATTTGGAGTTCCCGGACTTGTTATAGAATAACGAAACCAGGCTGTTGTAGCGCCATTGTTAGGATTTGCAGAACCATTTAGTGTTGCAGAGTTATATGTTAGCGATGTTGCACTATTTGTAGTTGTAGCAGGTGCGGATGGTGGTGTTGTAAATGACATAACGGAACCAATAGAGGTCCCTACTGCATTTGTTACAATAGCCCAGTAATAATAAGTTGTTGCCGGTATCAATCCTGTGATCGCTTGCAGATGTGCTACCGGTGATGTTCCTGAACCGAGTGAAGTTCCACCGCTCACAGGAGCCCTTGTTCCGGATACATCATCACCGGTTCCTGGATTGGTAGTTGAGTACCGAAACCATGCAGTTGCGGCAGCACCATTTGGATTGCCATTGCCATTCAATGTAGCTATTGTGCTTGATACTAAAGTTGCAGCATTGGTGACAGAAGCCGGTAATGTGGGTATGATAAAAGTCTGTAAGGATCCAAAAGTTGTACCTGTTGAATTGGATGCAATCGCACAATAAAAATATGTTGTCAAGGGAAGCAGTCCGGTGATTGGTTCCGAATAGGGTACCGGAGATGTCCCCGATCCAACCGAAGTACCACCACTTGATGGAGCTCTTGTACCGAATGAATCATTAGGTGTACCCGGACTTACGGTAGAATAACGAAACCAACCCGTTGTTGCACCATTGTTGGGATTTGCAGAACCATTAAGCGTTGCAGTGGTGCCAATCAGTAATGTTGCACTATTTGTTGTAGTGGTTGGTGGTGATGCAGGCGTTGTAAAAGACATAACGGAACCAAAAGAAGTACCTACAGAATTAGAAACAATGGCCCAGTAATAATAAGTGGTTGCCGGTATTAGCCCGGTGATGGCTTGTGGATAAGCCACGGGTGAAGTTCCTGATCCCAGTGAAGTTCCACCACTTGTAGGCGCTCTTGTTCCGGAAACATCATCACCTGTCCCTGGATTGATTGTTGAATAACGATACCATCCGGTTGATGCAGCACCATTAGGATTACCACTGCCATTCAATGTGGCGAGAGTGCTTGACACTAACGTTGCGGCATTGGTGACAGTAGCAGGCAATGTGGGAATAATAAAAGTCAGTAAGGATCCAAAAGTTGTACCTGTTGAATTGGATGCAATCGCACAATAAAAATATGTTGTCAAGGGAAGCAGTCCGGTGATTGGTTCCGAATAGGGTACCGGAGTTGTGCCCGATCCAACTGAAGTACCACCACTTGATGGAGCTCTTGTTCCGAATGAATCATTAGGCGTACCCGGACTTACCGTAGAATAACGAAACCAACCTGTTGTTGCACCATTGTTGGGATTAGCAGAGCCGTTAAGGGTTGCACTTGTGCCTATCAGTAATGTTGCACTATTTGTGGTTGTTGTTGGTGGTGATGCAGGCGTTGTAAAAGACATTACGGAACCAAAAGAAGTACCTACAGCATTTGAAACAATCGCCCAATAATAATAAGTGGTTGCAGGTATTAACCCGGTGATGGCTTGTGGATATGGGACTGGTGAAGTTCCTGATCCAAGCAATGTTCCACCGCTCGCAGGTGCTCTTGTTCCGGTTACATCATCTCCTGTTCCTGGATTGGTTGTTGAGTATCGAAACCAACTAGTTGTGGTGGCGCCGTTGGGATTGCCACTTCCATTCAATGTAGCGAGAGTACTTGTCACGAGAGTAGCGGCATTGGTTACTGCAGCAGGTGCAGTAGGTATAATAAAAGTTTGTAAGGATCCAAATGTTGTTCCTGTTGGATTCGAGGCAATCGCGCAGTAATAATAAGTTGTCGCGGGAAGCAGACCTGTGATTGGTTCCGAAAATGGCACAGGCGATATGCCCGATCCAAGGGATGTACCTCCACTAGATGGAGCCCTTGTTCCAAATGAATCGTTTGGTGTGCCTGGACTAACAGTGGAATACCGAAACCAGCCCGTTGTAGTACCATTGTTAGGATTTGCAGATCCGTTAAGTGTCGCAGTAGTACCAACAAGTAATGTTGCACTAGTAGTGGTTGTGGAAGGTGGAGATGCAGGTGTTGTAAATGCAAGAACTCCACCAAAAGTTGTTCCTGCAGAATTGGAAACTATGGCCCAGTAATAATAAGTTGTCGCCGGAATTAGTCCTGTGATGGCTTGTGGATAAGACACTGGTGATAATCCTGAACCAAGTGAAGTTCCACTGCTTGCTGGTGCTCGTGTTCCGGTTACATCATCGCCTGTTCCTGGATTGGTGGTTGAATAACGAAACCATGCAGTTGTAGCAGCGCCATTGGGATTGCCACTTCCATTCAAAGTAGCTGAAGTGCTCGTAACAAGAGTTGCTGCATTAGTTGCTGCAACAGGAGCAGTAGGTATGATAAAAGTCTGTAATGATCCAAAAGTAGTACCCGTTGGATTCGAGGCGATCGCACAGTAAAAATATGTTGTCAACTGAAGCAGACCAGTGATTGGTTCCGAAAAAGGAACAGTGGATGTACCCGATCCAACCGAAGTACCGCCACTTGAAGGAGCTCTGGTTCCGAATGAATCATTAGGTGAACCAGGACTTATTGTAGAATAACGAAACCAGCCTGTTGTAGCACCATTGTTTGGATTTGCAGAACCATTAAGTGTGGCTGAGGTACCAAGTAGAGATGTTGCACTATTTGTAGTTGTGGTAGGTGGTGATGGAAGTGTTGTAAAAGAAATCACGGATCCAAAAGAAGTACCTACAGAATTAGAAACTATTGCCCAATAATAATAAGTTGTTCCCGGTATTAGCCCGCTGATGGATTGTGGATAAGCCACGGGTGATGTTCCCGATCCAAGTGAAGTTCCACCACTTGCAGGTGTTCTTATGCCGGATACATCATCACCGGTTCCTGGATTTGTAGTTGAGTAGCGAAACCAGGCAGTTGCTGAAGATGCATTTGGATTCCCGCTGCCATTTAAAGTAGCAGACGTACCTAACACAATTGTTGCTGCATTGGTTATTGCTGCAGGTGATGCCGGAATAATAAAAGTTTGTAAAGATCCAAATGAAGTACCTGCAGCATTCGAGGATATCGCACAGTAAAAATATGTGGTCACAGGAAGCAGACCTGTGATTGGCTCCGAATAAGGTACAGGAGACGTACCTGATCCAAGTGATGTACCACCATTTGCAGGAGCTCTTGTCCCAAATGAATCGTTAGGAGAACCCGGACTGGTCGTTGAATAACGAAACCATCCAGTTGTAGTACTATTGTTAGGGTTTGAAGCGCCGTTAAGTGTTGCAGTGGTGCTCACCAGGGAGGTTGCATTATTTGTGGTTGTAGTAGGTGGAGATGAAAATGTTGTAAAAGAATTCACCGCGCCAAAGGTTGTTCCTGCAGTATTAGAAACAATGGCCCAGTAATAATAAGTTGTTGCAGGTATCAGACCTGTGAGGGCTTGTAGATAAGGCACAGGTGATGTTCCTGATCCCAGTGAAGTTCCACCGCTTGCAGGAGCTCTTGTTCCGGATACATCATCACCTGTTCCGGGGTTTGTAGTTGAGTAACGAAACCAACCTGTTGCAGCTGCGCCATTTGGATTGCCAGTACCATTCAATGTAGCTGTAGTTGTTACCACTGATGTTGGTGCATTGGTTACAGCAGTAGGTGCAGTAGGAATGATGAAGGTTTGTAAAGATCCAAAAGCTGTACCCGTTGAATTTGAAGCAATCGCACAGTAATAATATGTTGTTGCCTGGAGCAGACCGGTGATGGGTTCTGAATAGGGTACAGGAGAAGATCCCGATCCAAGTGATGTGCCGCCACTTGCGGGAGTTCTTGTTCCAAATGAATCATTAGGACTGCCTGGATTGGTAGTGGAATAACGAAACCATCCGGTAGAAGCATCTCCATTAGGATTGGCGCTACCGTTGAGTGTAGCATTGGTGCCAACCAACAATGTGGCTGCATTAGTTACCACAACAGGTGGAGGAGGCAGAGGTGATGTCGTGAAAGTTAGTATGGATCCAAAGGTTGTACCACTATCATTTTGTGCAATCGTCCAGAAAAAATAAGTGGTACCAGCTGTTAGACCGGTAACAGGATGCGAAAACGGCACTGGTGAAGATCCCGAACCGAGTGATGCACCACCGCTTGAAGGAGCCCTTGTTCCACTTGCATCATTGGGTGTGCCCGGACTGACTGTTGAATATCGGAACCATGCTGTTGTAGCATCACCATTAGGATTGCCGGTGCCGTTCAATATGGCAGTGGTTATTGTGATCGATGTTGCACTATTAGTTGTGACAGTAGGTGGTGGCAGAAGAATCCATGCTGAACCCATAACTGTCAAAAGAAAGCCAATGATAAGAGATAGAATTAGTTTCATATTGTATAAGTGTAAATACATCTGATAAATTATGCAACGCTCTCAAATGAATTTGGATTATGAAAACCTGTTGATCATCATAGCTCATCGATCGATGACAGTGACAGATAGTTTGAGATGGGCACATAAGGGTATGAATATACCTTAAATAATGCTATAGCGCCCTGTGGTAAATGAACTGGATTAAATTATCCGGTCTGCATTGATGACCTTTAGTTTCAGGACACATTTTACATCAGTCGTGAATACCATTGAATACAAATTGCAAACCCAGTGTATCGAAGGTTCCGGGATGATCGTGGGCAAAATCTTTAAGCACCGGCCTAATTAAGCAAAAGCCCCATAATCTGATTTCCTATTTGTCAATAATTATCAGGTAGCAGATGATCCTGTAATTAAATTATTTTTATTGAATAATTACTTTGGAAAAAAATCCTTCTTTTGCACGGATCGTTACGGCGTAAGCCCCGGGAACAGAGGGCAATTGTATCCATTCATTTTCGGATACAACTTTTGTGCAGACCTGTTGTGCATTCATATCATATACATCTACCTGCATTCCATTGTGTTTCCCATCTATGACTACCTTAAATGATGCAAGGTCTCTGTCCTGGATAATCTGTGCGCTAAAGTTTTTTAATATATCATGTGTTCTGGTTATGTTTAGATGGTGTTCTAATGAATAAAGTTCTTTTCCAACATTGGGATCAATTTTAGCCATAAAATAAATTTTACTCGCAGAGACACCTATCGGACGTATCTCATAGGTAACATTATTAAAGGGTGAAGGATGAGTATAAAGTAAGGTTGCGCCGTTGGTTTGAATATCAGACCACCAGACCTCGGGTGTCCCATTAAAGAATAAATCATTTATCCAAAATGCATAGGGGCCTTTTGAAACAAAATTACTGATACCATTACCTGGTATCGATTTACGAAGTTTAGTGCCCGCTGTTGTACCGTTTGTAGAATAGACTGCATCGGCCCCGGCAGCGTCGTTTCCATGAAAAAAGGCGCTGTTACCAATTCGAACAAAGGGTAGCGATGAACCGCTTGACACAAATGGAGCTGTTGAAAGTATTTTTGATGTACCGGAGGATGTTCCGTTGGTGACGTAAAAGCTATTATTGTCGGTTGTAATCAAAAGTTGATTGTCATTTAACCGGTTGACTCTGGAGACTACTATTGTGGTGGAATTATATTTAGATAGCATCCCTGAAGTCTTATTATACAGATAAAGGTCACCAATCAGAAGAAGCGCTGATAAATAATAGTATTTCATGGGTAACTTTTAAAATTGAAAATTGTATCAATCAAATATATATTAATTTTCAAAGAGGAAGATTGGCATGCATGAGTCAGGGATCGGAATTAATCCCTCACATACCTCACAGAAAACTCAAATCTATTAAGACCACAATTGCTGTAGGCAATCATTACAATCTCTGATTTGAATCCGAGGAATTTTGTATGCTTTTCCAGACCAGTTAGAAAGCTCGCAACTCATTCTTTCATTCGGGTCTCCATCAATAAGAAATATTTTAATTGTTTTACTAAATTTCATATTTATGAGCTTTAAACTTTGACCTTATGTTTTATCTGGAAGTTATAGAATTCAATCCATCAACTTACCAGATTCCCCTCCTCATCCCACTCCGCCTTCACATTCCTCTTCTCCTGATCCACACACTTCGCAAGCCATTCCTTTTCATAACTCATTCCATGCATTTTCAGCACATCTTCAGGCACGCCATCCCAGACATTGGCAACATTGCCCTGGTAACCCAGATCATCAATACCCATTCGCGTCGTGTAATAACCGGTTAACACAAGATTGCGGATGCGTGAACAGAACTCCGCTCCTTGTGCCAATTCAGGAGAAACCTCATCCGGATAGGCGATTTCATCCAATAATCTTTTTTGATCCTCTTTACTTCCCATCATGAACACAGCATTAAATCTTATCCGTGATTGATGATCAAGCCACATCAAACCACCACGAATGGGCAACTGGTGCGATGGAATATCCTTGACAATAAAATCAATAAACTCAGGTACACCCGCATCTGTAGCAGAGCCTGCTGTAGTTGTCGCAGGAAGAATGAGATCACACAGTACAGCAATTGTAGCTAACTCATGTTCAGTCAAAAAGGTGGAAGCATTCACAAGTTCATCATGCGCTTTTTCTTTTTCTGTCCTGCCATACGGGCCTTGCTTGGTTTTAGTGGATAAGGTTTTATCCTTTACAGCAGGGGCACACTCTGTCAATAGCAATGCACTGCCGAGTCCGGCGACTAATGCAGTTTTGATCGTTTCTCTTCTGTTCATCTTCGCTGATTTAAATATTTTGTTTTTTCAATTGGTCTACGATATAATCACAAGTCCTCCATGACAACGCCAGGATTGTCCACGTCGGATTTTTATCCGCCTGAGATACAAATGGCCCTCCATCTACGATGAATACATTTTTCGTGTCATGCAATTGTTGATTTGAATTGACCACTGACCGTTTCTTATCATTGCCCATGCGTGTTGTACCCACTTCATGTATGATACGGCCAGGTGCAAGAATTCCATAATCATCTTCCTTTCCAGGTTTGTCTCCCAAGAGAGTACCACCCATTGCCGTCAGTATTTCTTCAAATGTGTTGTGCATGTGCTTTCCCTGCAGCAATTCATGATCAGTCCAGGTATAATTAAAACGCAACACAGGAATGCCAAACTCATCAACCACTTGCGGATCAATTTCACAATAATTGTTTTCACGAGCGATACATTCACCTCTTCCTGAAATACCGACGACTGATCCATAAAATGATTTTACATCCTTTCGAAGCTGGTCACCATAGCCACCCACTTTTTTTCCGAGGTGAACATTCAATTCATTCGGATCAAAGCCAAATCCATAAGAGGGCATATCAATTCCGCCCCATGCTTCCATGTGATAGCCCCTTGGAAAATCCAGCTTCTTGTTGTCCAGCCACCATGGGAAATAAATATGCATGCCTCCCGTACCATCTTCATTATAAAGTTTTCGATCCATCAGCGAGGGAATGAAGGCACTGCGGCTTGCACCCGTACTATCATGAAGATATTTCCCAACCACACCACTGCTATTGCCGAGACCACCCGGGTGTTGTTTGCTTTTTGAATTCAATAAAATTCGCGCTGAACTACATGCTGAAGCCGCGAGCACAACCACTTTTGCATTGAGCTCATATTCCTGGCGATCTTCTTTATTGATGTACGATACACCGGTAGCCTGTCCTTCATCATTCGTCAATACTTCGCGCACCATGCTGTTGACGAAGAGATCGATCTGTCCGCCTGCTTTTTGCGCAGGAAAGATCAGGCAGGTACCGGAAGAAAAATCCGCATGCACTGAACAACCGCGATTACACTGTGCACAATAAAAACATACACCGCGATCTTCATTTATTTTTTTGGTCACAATTGACAAGCGGGCGGGAATAACAGGAATATTCAATTTCCTTGCACCCTCGATAAAGTATAATTCATGCAACCTCGGTTTTGGTGGAGGAAGAAAAAATCCATCAGGTTCATTCGGCAAATTTTCTTTACTGCCAAAAACGCCGATGAGCTTATCCACCTTGTCATAATAAGGTTTCACATCATCATATCCGATAGGCCAGTTATCTCCAAGTCCATCTTCATCCTTATGTTTAAAATCTTTCGGCCCGAAACGTAAAGAGATCCTTCCCCAATGATTGGTCCGTCCTCCCAGCATTTGAGCACGCCACCAGTCAAATTTCGTACCCGGTGTATGGGTGTATGGTTCTCCTTCGATTTCCCATCCTCCATACGAACTATCAAAATCGCCGAAAGGACGACTTTGATGACTAGCCCCGCGTCGTGGAGATTCCCATGGCCATTTCAATTGAGTTTGTTGGTCAGGAGCTCCCGGATCGAAATAGGGACCTGCTTCTACTACAGCCACTTTCAGCCCTGCTTCCGATAATATTTTGGTAGCCATACCACCGCCGGCTCCTGAACCCACGATGATGACGTCATATTGCTTTGAGGATTTCTTTATCTGCATGAGGGAGTAGTGAATAGTGAATAGTACGTAGTGAATAGTGAGTAAGTTACACAGACAAAACTTATCCTTTACTATTGAAGCTTTTATTATGAGCAATTATAACCAAAGTAAATTGGATCCGTATTTGAGTAAAGCAGTTTAAACTTCGATTTTCCATTTAAGAATCTCAAGTTGAGCGAAGTCGAAACTTAGTAAGTAGAATATCGCCGGTCGCTGAGCGGAGTTGAAGCGAAACAACACATTCCTATAAAAAAAAACGGCCCGAACATGTCAGACCGCTTTTTTTATTAAAGTTATTTGTAAAAGATGTGCAGTTGCAATTTTCTATTAGGCATCTACTTCCGCATCACGCATGCTTTTCACTGTATCATGGTCTTCTTTGATCTGAGCATACTGGTTTGAAATCAGGCTGTTATGTTCACTGCTCAAATTAGGATCTTTCATTGCTCTTTCGTACGAATTTACAGCTACATCTTCTCCATATTCGCAGGAATTCAGGATTGCCTTGCGGTCTTTACCTGTGACCATAGCCTTAAAGTCCATCCATGCCCGGTATATTTTCCCATCTATCCTTGTTCCGTCTTCAGGAGTTCCACCTAAGCTGTTTACGGCCTTTACTAATTCATTTTTGCACTCACTGCTGGTTTGAACAAATTGTGCAAAAGCGATTTTCAGGTCCTGGTCATCAGTTTCATCAATGGCGGTTTGATACCCACTGATACGATCATTGTTGATGACGATGAGCGAATTAAGCACATTTATTGAATTATCATTTTTCATTTTAAGAATGGTTTAATGGAGAAAAAGTTGATGTAATAACCTTATTGTTATTACGATGGCAAATCTCGTCCTAAAATGGGTTTGAAGCATTATAGAATTACACGTAAGAATTACGGAATTTCAGTTGCTGAAACAGCACGGAGAAGAGGCATTAGTACCAAAGGATATTCAAAAAAAGGTTTACCACATAGGCACATAGTTCACATAGAATGTCACATAGAATACAGCCGCAAGCAAATCCTCTTTTAATTACTGTTGTTGGACAACCAAATCAAAGCATCCTTGATATTTGCATCTTCCGAAAGATTTTCAAAATTGTCTCCATGATAAACCATGATATCCGGCTCCACAGAAAATTTATAGATATTCTTTTTTCGATCAGCAACAAAATGAGTTGCAAAATTCAGAATAAGATTAGGTGCAAATTGAAAATATCCATTTGACGTAGTGTAACCATCGGCAGTTGGTTCACCTATAAGGATTGTATTATTTCTTTGTTTAAATGCAATTGCTGTCATGCTTCCTGCGCTTCTTGTGACTGGTCCAATGAGAACAACGACCGGAATGGAATTTAGACTGGCAAGGACGGGTTTGGTCAATTCAGTGCTTTTGTATCCTCCAATGATAAAATTTGAATTTTTTATTTCCCAGGCTCTCACAATGCTGTCATTGAGATCAGTTTCATAGCCGACTATATTTTCTCCTAAAAAAGAGCTCAGGCCTGATAGCATCGGATAAATATTGCCACCTCCATTTAAACGGAGATCAATTATTATTCCTTTTGGATTTTTTAGTGAAAGACTATAGGTGCTGTCATATATCGCTTCCGCAATTGCATTGATCTGAGCTTTACCATACACCTGGATTCCCGGAATGCTGATATAAGCTACATCGTCTGACAAATATTTCGTAACGATGTTGTTGGTCACAAGGTTTGATTTTTCAACTAAAGGTGTCAGCCAGGTTAATGTAGTATCATTGAAAGAAGGGTAACACCCATAACTTTGATTATTAAAAAGTATTTGGGAGTGCACATCCTTCAGGCTTTCCAATACAAAAACAAACCCATTAAGTGTATCCTGTAAGGACCTTGCAGTATGCATTCTATTCCAAAAAGCAGTATCAATCGAATTCCAGTTAACCATTTTGCGATGAACAGAATTGTACTTGATAAACGTATAAAGGCTATCTACGGATACAGGTAATTGCCCGGTACATGGGTTAGTGAGTTTTATAAAAAGAAATAAAAGAATCAGATTACGCATACGCAAAGTCCGGATTATAAAAATGCTGATTTTAGCTTTAGGATGAAATTTCTTTTTGTTATAATTAGGTATTATAAAGATAGTGGAAGTTAAAACAGGGCAAAATTTCGAAGGACAAAAGTAAAAAATATGGTGCGGCCAAACTTGGAGAATATTTTAATCCAAATTGTTATATTTGACAGGACACACCGTCAATTCACAAATGAACGCCAACATTATGAAAAGCTCCTTTCCTTTTACAGCCCTTCTTTTTGCGATCGCATGTTTGTTGTCATGCAGTAAAAATACAAGTACCGAAAACGTAATCCTTTCGACGACAGCTTTTGCCCGTGCTTATCCGGCTCCGCCACTGCGCACATACCCTTCTTCAAGCCAAAAGATATACGGATGGATCAATACCATGGACAATGCCAGCATGCGTGCACATGCCTGGGACATTTGGGAATCCATCAACACGACTTCTCCTGATTCTATGCCTGTGTGGGAAACCTGGTTTTCCGGTTACGAAATATTTGCGGACACCACGCCATTGGAAGTCCGTGTGAGGACAAAAGACTTCGCTTTCCCTTCCCAGTTTTTTCATGCTTCTGTTGTCAAGCAATCCATTCCCAATTCACCAAATGAAAAGGTTACTTCTTTTAACCGCTATTCTCCTTCATTGGCCCGTTATATTTACGGTCATGATCTCTACAAGAAAAGCAGGCTCAACCAGATAAATGATTCATTCAATATCGCCAAAACTAATCCTGCAGGCCGTTTGCTTACAACTTCTATTGACACCATTGATGCAGCTTCTTTTGCGCTAAAACCTGTTTTTCAATTTATCAGTGGTAATTCACCCACGGCTATCCCGTATTGGGCCGGGATCACCGTGTGGAGCACTACTAACCTCATCAATCCGACACCGGGTACCTGGAGACAATGTGTAGTGGTCGATCCATCAGAAACTTTAAAACCTGGTACCACCGCAAAGATGTCATGCAATGCAGAAGCACCACAGGATTGGCCGGTAGTTTCATTAAATGATTTTTATCACTTTGAGATCACACAGGCGATTGCTGATTCCTTCAGCATGTTTGCCGCAACCTCCGGAGATGAAGTCGGTCAAAACAACCAGAGTGATTCTACATCTGTCGTTGATATGGTCAAGGCCGGCAACATCGCCATGCTCATGGCAATGCATGTTACCGGAAAGGAAATCAATAACTGGACATGGCAGACATTCTGGTGGAGTGCTGACAATCAGAATCCAATATATGGCAAGGACAGGCCTGCCACGCTCAAATCTCCATGGAATAATTATAACATGAACCTGGCATATTATATGGTTTCACCTCCGGGTACACCGAAAGGTGGTGAGCCTGTGGTCACATTCAATCCATATCTTGAAACGAATCTCTTCGGTGTGCTGAAAGCTGATGTGAGTTCAAGAGACAGCATACACTGGTACGGTGTTTTCTCCAATTGCATGAGCTGTCACCGGATGGCTGCATGGGAAATCTCCAATTATATTCCCAATGGAAATATTGATCCTGCTGATCCTGTCCTGTTTTCTAAAAACACAAAAACAGATTTTCTCTGGTCTATTCCGGTAAGAGCAAGGTAACAATAGGCAACGAGCAATAGGCAATGCTTCGACCTGCTTTACTCAGCCTCGTGCTACAGCTCAGCAACCGTAAGCAATGGGCAATAGCTAAAAAATGTCCGATTCAATTAATTAGCGAAAATTTACGGAATTAGGGATAGAGTAAAATCAAATCTTAATTTATCATATCCTTTCATAATTAATCTGCGTCCTCCTTTTTTAACATTGAGAGCTATTTCATTTTCCCCAAAACGGTATTCATATAATTCCTGGCGTCACCTAGCGTCTGAATAGTATTGAATGTGGCTGTGATGCTGCTGCCGTCTACATCAGTCTGCGCACTCATTTCATAATCTGTTTTAAGAGCGATCTGTAAAAAACCGACAATATTGCCGCTTTGTGGTAACGGGATCGTATCAAGCTGTGCAAGATCAACATTGCTCAATACCGCAGGCGCAATTTCAGGAACGGCAGCTACATTCAAAACTGAAGGGCAATCTGATTTCGCCCTTGGTGTATTCAACGACAGCAATGAGCTCAGACTATTTGCATTCTTATCTCTATCTGTTAAGCCTGTTATTGCAAAGCTTTCTGTTACCGTTTTGATCATTGATGTGTGATCATAAAGTTGATTGCTCACCGTGTTAGCAGGAATATAAGGTGATACCACAACAGCCGGAACTCTTACACCCAAACGTGTGAAATCAAATCCATGCTTGCTATACTTTGTTCCCCCATCGGCAGGTGCGGGACCAGTAGGAGGACTTACATGATCATGAAATCCACCATGCTCATCATACGTAATTATGAGCAGGCTATTTTCCCAAACAGGTGAATTAAAGATTGCTTCGTAAACCGTTTTAATTAATTCTTCTCCTTTTTGCATTCCATCCATCGGGTGCTGCGATGAACCACCTCTGTATGTATCAAGAAAAATATCACCATAATTAGGTTCAATCAGTGTGAGCGCATAATCATAGTTATTCGCAAGATCGCTGGCAAATGTGCTGATATCATTCAACTGATTCCAGTGAACACCTTCAAGTGCCTGTACAATCGGGAAGCTCAGTTCAGAATACCGGTCCTGGTAGAGTCGATATTTCAGTTTATTTTTCAGCAAATGTTCAAACACTGAGCCATGTGGAAAACTAAAACCTTTTAAAAATTCACCTTCCATTTGTTGTGGCATGGTTGGACTGTCATCAAGGCCATTGGAGGAAGCTGCATATGCAAAAAAACGATTTGGCCAGGTTGGTCCCGGTATGGATGAAAACCAATTATCGCAAATCGCAAATTGAGTGGCCAGGGTGTAAATAGCAGGAAGTTGTTTCTGCGTATCAAAACATAACATGACATCCCCTATATCGCTTGCAGGTGGGGGAGAGTAATGAATGATTTTCGTTTGCTCAGAAACGGATGTTGCATAATTTGCTGCAAAACCTAAATTATCAATTGTATTTCCCGGAGGTGGGTATGGATCTCCATATTTCCATACAGGTGCAATGTCATCTTTTCCGCAGAGTTGTTGTAGCGTATCCAGGAACTCATGTCCGGGATCAGAAGGCATGGTATCTTCTGCAGGGGTGTTTGCATAATACGTTTTACCACCATATGAATTTGACGTCTTACCTGCTACAACTCCATTAATACCCGGTATCCCTGAAAGCCCGAAAAGATTATCGAACGAATGGTTTTCGAGCATAAGGATAAATACGTTTTTGATTTTTTGATTTGCCATTAAATTTAATTTTATGATGATGGATGAAATATAATGATTTATCTGAGCGAAGCCGAAACTTCCTTTGGAAAATTTCGTCGGTCGCTGAGCGGTAGTCGAAGCGAAACGACGGATGATTACCCGTTGTCTATTTAATGTAGAAACAATCCATCTGATATCCTAAAATATTTTCCGGGCCTGATCGTAAAATTTGCACCCGTTGAAATATGTTGCGTGATATCCAACACACATTCTCCACCTGGTATTGGATCAATGACAATTGAAAATCCGGAAGGCAGGCTGGCAGAAGGCTTAAGGGTATTGACCCAATTACCTGCAATGCTCCAGTTTCCATTGCCTGTAAAAGTAAATGTGGTTACTATTGGTTTCGAAATAAAAATTCCTTCACTCATATTTTGATAACTTCCGGAAGGAGTAGTTTCAGATTTTACAGCTCTTACCATGTAAACATTATTATTCAATAAAGATGGCAAGCTATCTATAAATTGTGTACTGGCTATGATGGAAGAATTCAATCTGATAAAATCTCCATCTATGGTATCAGACCTGTAGATATTGTAACCGAGAATATTGTTATCCGCAGAAGCAGTCCAGTTTAATTGCACCATGGTTTCATTTTGAATTGCAGTAAGATCTGTAACCGGGTAAACGATATGCAATCGTAAAGAAGGATCTCCCATCAATACCATGTGCACACCTCCGATCAGCTGAATATTCCCAAGGTCAAATAATCCTTTGTTGTTCTGACTTTGCAACGTAGAAAAACCAATGCTCTCACCAAGACCCATGTGATGAAAATACCAGCGAGGACCACCTCCGGTCCAACAAGTAGCCAGGGGCATTCCGGCATTGGCCAATGGCGCTCTCAATAAATGATTGGTGGTCCCTGTGATACCACCTTTTGCCCATTCAACAAAATAACTTCCATACAATTGCATGAAGACCGTATTCAGATTCACATTGATACATTGCGAACTTGTAAATACTGGACTGGCGCAACTCGTATCACTTCCTCCTCCTGCCAGATATGTCCACAGGTAAGAATGCGATTGCAATGAATCAATAAAAATTCCGCATGTACCATTACCATTACATCCGGCAGTATTCATGGAGGCAATATTGTTGCTGCCCAGCATAGGTGCGAAACTGCGCCACGCTCCTGATGATGTCGATGGTAAGCTGCTATCTATATGTGTATTCAACAAGGCCTTTCTTGCAGGATTAATAAGCTTATGACGGTAAGCATGATTTTTGTTCAGGTATTGTTTTATTAAATCAGCTTCACTCAATGCAAAGCCCGTCATGCTATGCATATCAATACGGCCAACTTGTAATTCTGCAGGTGATGGAATCACACTTTGATCCCATTTGCCATCATTCGGCATATTGGGTGTGTATATATTGCCACTGTTATTTGTAGTCACAGTATTGTCAGTCCATGCACCATCTACATCTGCATAATAAACATCCGCCGGCTGAGCACCGATTCTTTCTGAGTGCCCGTCAGGTGCAAAATTTCCGGAATAGGGAATTGCGAAATGACCAATCAGTAAAAGTGATTTTACATTTGCTCCGGGTTGATTGTATTCATCCACAACCCAGTTTTTTACTGTAGTATCTTTTGCGGTAGTGGAAAAATTATGTTGTATTACCTTCCAGCCATCTCCGATCAGGTCACTCTTAAGCTGTTTAATTTCCGTTTGCAGAGGAATGACAAAATTGGTATCGACCGCAAGTAAAAGTGTCCCTCTCGCATCTGGTGCAGGAATATTGATACCTGCATAAACGTAACCATAGCCTGTAATCAAAGGCGTCGTTTTCACGACACGGTATTCATAAATGATCCCTGTTGATACAGCATTGTCAGTGTAACTGTTGGTTGTCCCCAAAACTGTTGCAAGATTAGTCCAGCTTGTATCAGCAGGTAATTTTTTATCAATGGAATATGATAATGCATTACCATCGCTCACCCATGCAACAGTTATTTGGGCGGGATTCGTCATTACTGTAGCTGAAGTCAATACTGAATAATCCACACCGAAGGGTGTATTCATGATATAGAAAGGAGCATCGCTGATGTCCTGGATGGAGTTATTTGCAGTATTTGAAATTCTTATATAGCAATTCAGTGATGGTGTATTCGGAACCATCCATGAAAAGCTTCCTGATGATGCTGATGTAGAGGGCGTGATTATAGTCCATGGTCCGGTATTGCCATTTGTGCTGTATTCAAGCTTCACATTGTTGATGCCGGCTTGCACTTGCCATATGATAAAACGTCTTGTACCGATTTGAAAAATATCGCCGCCTGCATTTGGCTGCAGCACAGTAATGGGTTGTACAGGTGTGTAAATATGATATTTTAATATTCCGGTATCACCTGCTGCATATCCGGTAGTATCATTCACCATATCAAGCTCCCATACCGTACCTGATGTGATCGATGAACTTTGTGCAGCCCAGGTAGTGCCACCATTAGCAGTGGCCAGGATGATGCCCTGTCTTCCGCATGCGTACCCGATAGACGGATTAATAAAATCAACGCCCAGTAATTCAAATTGTGTTCCACTGTTTTGTGCCGTCCAGGTACTAGCGCCTGCATTGGCCGTATGCCTGATGAAACCATTTCCACCAACAACCCAGCCATTATTCACATCCGGAAAACGGATATCATTAAAAGATAAAAAAGTAGTTACACCTGAATTGGTTTGATAGACCCAGCTTGTTCCATTAGTTGTTTTAATTAATGTGGGACTATTCTGTGAATTTACAAATCCGCCGCAAGCCCAAGCATTTGTGGTGCTTAGTATATCAAGGCCCCACATGGCTGTACCCTGGTTTGATTGCTGTATCCAGTTGATACCTCCGTCGATTGTTTTAAGTAATACATTGCCGGAGCCGACAATCCATCCAATAGTAGTATTTGCAAAACGAATGGAATTATACTGACTTGAATAGGGAGATGTTTGCGGTGTCCATGTTGTACCTCCATTTGATGTCTTAAGGATGGTTCCTTCATCGCCGCAAGCCCAGCCATTGGAAGCATCTAAAAAGAAAATGCTTCGTACCGTGTTGGTAGTTCCTGAAGTTTGTAAAGACCAGTCCATGCTGCCATTTATGGTTTTTATGATGGTGCCATTTTCCCCGGCAGCCCAGCCTGTGATCGTATCAATAAATTTTACGGTTTTTAAACCTACTGAAGAGGGTAGGCCGGAAATGGGTGTCCATACCTGCGCGTCAGAGCGATTCTGCTGTAAAGAAATTAGAATGAAGAGGCAAAGGATTGCTTTTTTTGCCTGCTTCATTTGAAAGCCTGTAGGTGAGCATATCCTTAACAAGGGAAAAAATTTAGTTATATGAAATATTCCGGAATGAATAAAGATAAAGCATAGATACGATTTAGAGTCAAAGCGATGCAAAACTCCGTTTTGCGTAACCTTTTCTTCATTTCTTACCATTCACTACACACTACTCACTACTTACTATTTTATTTTCTTCGCATCCTTCTGTCTTCCCCCTTGGTTCAGGATCGCCTTCGTCACATTGCCTGCATCATCTTTGACAAATTCAAGGCATGCATTGCCCGAACAAACTTATATTCCCACTGTTTCTACTTAAATTTCTGATTCAATTTCCTTTTCTCCAACTTACACCTGATTAGCTAAAACCCGGATATGGCCGATTCTTTTGAATTGCACTCTTCAACCAGTAATTCTTCCCTCATGCGCTCTTGCTCGCTTTTCTACCTCCTTATCCTTAATTTATTCATTACACCCATTGTCAGTAATGCCCAGGTCTCTAATCCAGAACAGGTAAAGGGCATGATCAGTCGGTACAAAACTGAAATACGCGGTCCATACAACGGCATTCGCTGGTTTTGCAAGGATGGCACCAATCGTGATCCCCATGATCCATGTCCCGATCATAAAGGTGCACAACATGCCCGTCTGAAAGATGAAGTCATTGCTCTTGGGAAAAAGGACCATGTCTTCCTTGGCCAGATACTCGCCATGACAGATAATGAGGATTTCTGGGATGCCGGTAATGCCCAATCAAGGCTGAAGCAATACCAGTTAGAGCTCTATCTGCGAAACGTTGACAATGGATGGATAAACCGACAGGCTCAATATTATCGTGGCGCTGTGCAGAATGAAGATGAAACCAATTGGGGAGTTGAGTTTTATAAATGGCTGCTCGAGGATACTGAACGGATTCGTTCACAATTTTTTCTCATCAGGGAGAGTGCTAAAGACATCCCTCATGCAGGAGATAACAATGATGCCCAATTGGTACGTGCGCTTTCTGCCGAGATTGCTGACGAACTTACTGCCTTCCAGGAACTACGTATTAAAATACACGGTATTCCCGATGCCAGCGACATACAGAGAGTCCGTGATTTCCAGGAGAAGAATAAAAACAAGATCACTCCTGAATTAGCTCCAAAATTTGATCAGTTGATCGCAGATCTGAAAAAGATGTACCGGCCTTTCCAGGTAAGCGACTTCGCGACTTCTCAAAAAAATCTTCCCAAAGGAAGTGAAGCTGCGAGGATCCTTGAGAATTTCACAAGCCGTTATGGCACGATGGATTGTCCACCAGACCAATGCAAGCTCATCAGCAGAGCAGCTTTACAATTGCGAAGGGAAATACTGAAGCCCATGCGAAGCAGTTCAAGGCTTGCCCTGATCGATGTTTCCAATAAGCTGGAAAGCCTGCTCAATAAAGATTTCACACTTTGGAAACCAGAATACCTGAGCGATCTGCTCGAGCAAGTCTATTGTCTTTCAGAAGCAGCTGCAGCATTTGGTTTTCTTGAATTGTGGGAATGGGACCAGATCAGGAATCGTCTTTCTGCTTCAGCAGGTGATACGATCACTTTGGCACATTTAAGTGATTGTAGTGAAACCGGCCGGCATGTAGCAGAGTGGGGCGCCGGCATGGTGAGGGCTCATTATATGCCGGTGATCAATCTTTACCATGACTTTGAACCTTTGGCCGCAGGGTTTTATGATGACCGTGTTCGCTCCTCAGTTCTTCTGCCTTTGGGTAGAGTAGTGAGCTGGCTGGGAGATGAATTTTCACACAAAGCAGGTTTTTCAAATCAGGTTTTAGATATAAAAAATCAGTCTTCCATACATGGTCTCAACGCCGGTTTTACGGTTGGCGAACTTATCGTCGTAACTGACTCTCCTGAAAATGTAGAACTATCACCTGACAAAATCTATGTATTTCATCATCCACCGGCTAATCTAAAACCTGTAGCAGGCATTGGCACAGTTACAGAAGGAAATACAGTTTCTCACATTCAATTATTAGCCAGAAACCTGGGCATACCTAATGCAGTTTTTTCACAGGAAAATATGGATGCCTTGAAATCTTTCAGCGGTAAGAAGGTATTCTATGCCGTTTCAAATAAAGGGACCGTCATCATGAAGCTGGAATCGGATATGACAGACGAAGAACGCAAGCTTTTTGAAAAGAAAAAACGAAGCGAGGAAAAGATATCGGTACCTATCGGAAAAATTGAGCTGAACAATCCTCATGTCCTGAATCTCAATACAATAAATGCTTCGAATTCAGGAAAAACATGTGGGCCCAAAGCTGCCAATCTCGGACAGCTAAAGCAGATGTTTCCTGAGAATGTAGTTGAAGGTTTAGTCGTCCCGTTCGCTGTTTTCAGACAACACATGAATCAAACGATTCCCGGCCAGGAAACAAATTACTGGGCCATGATGATTGGGATATTTGACAAAAGCGAGTGCATGAGATGTGATGGTGCGACAGAACCTGAGATTGAAAAATACACATTGCAGAGGCTTGACTCTTTGCGTGTATTGATTAAGATGATGCCGTTTCTGCCTAGCTTCAGGGAAGAACTACAACAACAATTTAATGTAGTCTTTGGCAAACCTATAGGACAGGTTCCGGTTTTCGTGCGAAGTGATACCAACATGGAAGACCTGAAAGATTTTACCGGTGCAGGATTGAACCTGACCGTATTTAATGTAGTCGATCCGGATAAGATCTTCCAGGGTATTCGCGATGTTTGGGCCTCACCATACACCGAACGAAGTTTCAGATGGAGACAACGATATCTGAATAATCCTGAAAATGTATTTCCATCCATTGTCATCATACCAAGTGTGGATGGGGATAAATCAGGTGTAATGATCACTAAAGGAATCACCACAGGAAACAACAGCGATCTGACAGTGGCTTTCAATTACGGAGTAGGTGGTGCAGTGGATGGACAGGCAGCAGAATCATGGCTGCTTGATTCAGATTGCAAGGATCACTTATTATCACCGGCAAGAGAACCTTCTTTTCTCACCATTCCTGCTACAGGTGGGAGTGTGCGGAAGCAAGCCTCTTTCGAAGAACGAATCCTTACACCTGAAAATATAGATGTGCTAAGAATGCTGGCAGAACATATCCGCTATGAATTGCCGGGTGCACCGGGTGTAAATACAAAAGGTCCTTTTGATATGGAACTCGGATTTAAGGACAATAAATTATGGTTATTCCAGGTGCGGCCTTTTGTGGAAAATAAACAGGCTGCTGCATCTGAATTTCTACAAAACATCACACCGGCATTTGATGCAAAACGTACACTCATACTTTAACTGAATACCAAATCATGACTTCCAGGAAAATAGCGCTCGTTTTATTCATGATTTGTGTCTTCATCACCAATGGACCGACGTATCCGATAGATGGATATCCATATACAAATATCAGGCGGCTGAGTTATCTTGAAAAAGTACAGTCCGGTGAACTTAAAGGTACCTTGCCTCCATCAGGCGGAATGAAATCCATATTTGATATTCATCTCAGCCTTACCGGAACAAAAGGAGATAGCCTGGATTCCATTCCTGAAGTGGATGCGGAATTGCAAAAGGCAATCAATAAATTGTTTCCACGTCTTAATGAAAATTACAGCATCGCATTGCTCGACATTTCACCAGGACGTCCCACGCGATATGCAAGCCGCAAAGAAACTATGGGTTATCAACCGGGTAGTGTAGGGAAGTTGGCCGTTCTGACAGGTTTTTTTACAGAGCTGGCGAAAATTTATCCTGATTCTTTTGAGATGCGGCAGGATTTACTTTGCACAAAAGAAGTTCGCGCCGGTTCATGGGCTTTGTATGATGAACATACAGTACCCATCTTCAATACAATTACTGATGTGCTTAAGAAACGGCAGGTACAGGCCGGTGATGTGTTTTTGCTATATGAATGGCTTGACTTCATGATGTCTGTGAGTAATAATGGTGCCGCTGCAGTTTGCTGGAGAGAAGCTATCCTTATGCGTGTGTTTGGAAAAAGATATCCTAACCTCACTGAAAAGGAAGCCACTGAATATTTCAAATCAACTCCGAAATCAGAACTGTCCGATCTTGCGATTTCAGTGGTCAATGATCCTTTGCGTGCGATGGGAATATCGAAAGATGAGTGGCGTTTAGGTTTGTTATTCACTGATGGAGGATCAGATTGGATCCCGGGGAAAGGCGGGAGCATAGGCACGCCGGTGGGGCTAATGAAGTTTTTAATTCATCTCGAACGTGGTCTGATAGTAGATGAAAGAAGCAGTCTTGAAATGAAGCGGCTGATGTACATGACGGACAGGCGTATCCGGTATGCAGGCTCACCTGCACTGAAGACTGCAGCCGTTTATTTCAAATCAGGCAGCTTGTATAAATGCACAAAGGAAGAAGGATATGTCTGTGAAAAATACAAAGGCAATGTGGATAATTTTATGAACAGTGTTTGCATAGTAGAACATGGCGATAGCATTAAATATATGGTGGCGCTGATGTCAAATGTGAGGCGTAGAAATAGTGCTACTGATCATATGGCGCTTGCAGCGTCGATTGATAAGATTATGAAAGGAAAATGATCAACCTATATCTCAAAGCAAAGCTTTGTGATCACCAGAACGTCGGTCAACCGACGCTCAGCATCCAATCTTATTTTTTAATTAATTAAAAAAAGTGGATGAGCGTCGGTTGACCGACGTTCTGGTGGGTGCAAAGCTGCGCTTTGCGTCCGTGGATTCTACAGCTCCGTCGTTTCCAATCCTTCCTTCTCCAGCATCCTCTCCGCATAATTTTTCACCCGGTCATGTTCATCTTCTGCAGCCATCTGGATCAGGTGATCCAGTTTAGGATTTTTCATCGCTTCTATCAGCTTCAACACGGCAATCTTGACAACATCATCTTTGCCTTTCAATAATGATTCAAAACATGAATTTTCAGTAGGAATTCTAAGTTCAAGCCTGCTCATGTCAGCACTGGACAGATTGTCAAGCATCGCTGTCTCTACGATGGAGATCACCACTTTTTTATAAGATGGTTCAAGGATATTATCCAGCAATTCCACTGTGCTGATCCTTTTTTCCTGGTCCTTGTGGCGAAGGTCATCGAACAATGGCAGGATCATTCCCGGGGGATAATTCAACCCGAGCAACCAAAAGATCCGCTTCAGATTATGGTCCAGTTTTCCTTCCAGCAATTCTATCAGCTCATTTCTTGCCTGGCTGATAGCAGGATCTTCCTTCTTGTTTTTCCGGCTCTGTTGTGCTGCATAACTCAATGCCAGTGTATCCTTATACAGATCTGCTTCATGCATGAGGAATGATGTGATCCTTTTACCACTGATCGTCAGATGCGGGAATTTGGCTTTCACAGTATGAAGAACTTCAAGCACTTCAAGCTTGACTGATGGAGGATGATGTTGCACCAGCAGCTCGAAGAGAAAATCTATAGCCTGTTGCGTATCCATAGTTTCCGCGAGTGCGGGCAATTGGATCAGCATTTCGGTTGAAGTGTTTCTATCATTACTTATGTCTGCCAGGATGGGCAGGATTTCTGCAGGCTTATATTTTGCCAATGCTTTTTGAGCCGTTGCCCGTGTTGACTCATCGAGAAGAAAATTCAAAAGTGGTTTTACATAGTTTGGATCCTGTGTATTACCGGCTGCGAGAATAGCATGTTTTAAAACACCTGGGTTTTCATCTTTTAAAAAACGATTCAGCATAGGATAGAATGTGAGGATCTTTCCATAGCCGATTGCTCTTGCAACATTAATTTTTGATGTCACGAGATCTTCGGGATCATCAGAATACCCCGCTTTTGAAATATTTTCAAGAAGATGTTCCTCAAGAAAAAACTGCTGTTGCATTTTGGGATTATCACGGGTTTCAGTGGCAAGCCCTACGATGGCAGCTCCGCTGATAGCCGGATCAGGATCTTTCAGATAGTCATTAATAAACTGCACCCTGTTAAGCCTTGTATGCGCAAGCAGGCATGAAAATGCGCGTGATCGCACTATGTCATCTGGATCTTTAAGAAGTGGTTCTATCAGCCTGGTGATGCTGTGATCTGTGTGATAATATAGACAGCTCAGTGCCGCATGCCGTACCCGGGGTGATTCATGATTCAACAAGGGAATGACATCAGGCATCAACCTGGGATCTTTACTTTCTTCTATGCTTTGTAGGACAAAAAGAATTTGTTTGGTTGTGCCAGATTTCAACGTCAGACGCATGCCGCTGGCAACCGAAGTATTCGATAAGACTAAATCTTTTTCATTGCGTGAATGCGGGTTGATGCCAAGTTGTTTTTGAAATGCCAACACATATTCATTCCGAACCCGTACTGCCAGGTAGATCCACAGGCTGATGAGCGCAAGAACCATAATACAGACTGCACGTACAGACAAATTCAAACCATTGACCAGGAAGATCAGCATGATACCTCCTATGCCGGTTGCCGTGGTATCCACAAAAACATCAATATAGGTTTTAGCCTGGCTTTTTATAGCCAATGGAACAGGTAGGATCAGCAGTTCTGTTGCAGCTTTATTGATAGATTGTTTTAATGAAATATCGAGCAGCTTGAGTGAAGTGCTTGCCCATAGCACAGGTGTATTCAACACCGCGAGTGTTCCCATAAACAAGGCTCCGGGCAAAACGAAAAGGCTTCGTCCGACACCCAGGAATGCAACGATCCGCTGAGTGACCAGCAACTGGATACCTAACGCAACAGCATTGGAAGTAGAAAACCAGAAACCAAAAAATGCTGTCAGCTTATCCGGGTCACTGATACTTTCGGATGCTATGGCGCTGAACTGAAATTCAATCAACTTGGCTACTACAACGCTGATACCCATGATTAACGCGAGGTAGGAGAGATGCTTTGAGTTCCGGATCAGGCGTAATGGATATTCCTGGATATTTTTCGCGGGGGTGACTTGTGCATTGTTGAGTGAGGGTACAAATGCCGTGATGATCTGCTGGTTGATGATCATGCTGACGATAAGCAAAGCTGCAGCTACAAAAAGCAGGAGATTGCTATTCATAAACTGCGCCAGTAAAGTAGTGATGTATCCGCCACTGATGCCACCTGCGATAGCACCTGCGCCGATAAATCCAAAAAGACGTTTGGCTTCGAGGGAGCTAAATAAAACATTGCCAAGCAACCAGAACTGTGACGTAGTGATGAGTCCGAATATAGCTACCCCAATATAAAACAGGTAGCTCATCCAGTATTCAAAAAGATGGAACTCCATCATCATGGCAAAAATGAGGAGGCACAGTATCGAGATCACATACGTACGCTTCATGATCCTGCCCAGGGGAAGCTTGTGCAAAAGCTTCGAATAAGATGAGGAAAGGGCGAGGGCTGTAACTGCCACCAGCAAAAATACCAGTGGCAATTTTTCGATACCTACAGTAGAAAGAAATTGAGAATTCGCAACCGGTTTGATGATCCAAAGACACTGGATAAGCAGGAATACGTTGATCAGCATGAGCCACACGCGCCTAAACTCACCCATACGGATGTCAAACATTCGTAGCAGAATGTCCTTCCACTTCGCAAGCAGACCCTCAAACATATTTGGTTGCTAAACTACCCCTTTGAAACCAGGACGTTGTCTATTTTCAACATTAATTCGCGAAGCATTGTTTCGCCGCCTGCATCTTCTGCAAGGGCTACTACGATATACCTGCGGTCTTTGCTCCAGACGAGTGCAGAATCTGCATGCCAGTTAGCCCATGTACCTGATTTGCGATACACTTTCGCATCAGGTGCTACACGGTCAAGGACAGAGACAAATTTGTGGTGAAGCTCAGGATTTACAAGATATCCAAGCATTTCTTTGGAGCGGTCATGACTGACCAGCTGGCCGAAAGCGAGCATATAATAATATTTGCATACCTCCATGACGGTGGCTGCATGACTTAGATTTTTGATAGGATCACCGATACGGACATTTCCCCTGCCATACGCCTTTCCTACCCAGAGTCCTCCGCCATTTTCTACATCATAGAGATTATAGCGTGGGTTCTGAAGGGTTTCTCCTATTTGCTTGATCCCTACACGATCGATCATGCGGGTAGCCGCTTCATTGCTGCTTTTGGCGATCATCATGCGCATGTCAGCTTTTACAGCAGCAGTTTCTGTGATCCTGCCTTGCTCAAGGGCTTCTTCTGAAGCCAGCAACACAGCTATTTTAGGAAGGCTGGCAGCATACACCATGTTGTTTTCATTGATTGCAGCAAACCTGGAATTCATAGGATCCTGCATATCTACGATGCCGATACTGAGGGAATTTCTCTTGGATAGCTCAACCCAATGTTTGTTTGAATGGAGGATGGCTTCGAGCTTGCTTTGGAGTTCCTGGTCGTGTAGGGTTTCTAACTGGCCCACAGATTCCATTGGTACATCGAGAGGGAGCGTATTGAGGGACGTGTTGAGGGACGTGTTGAGGGAAAGCGTTTTCTTTGATAATTGCGAATCCGGAGAAGTAGCGGTCATCTCTGTGAGATCACCTTCAGTCGCTGAGCTATTCGAAAGGATTGAATGCCACGGTGTTAAGTTAAACAGGTAATTGAGTAATACGGGACTGAGGGAGATGAGAAGAGATAATACCGTTACTTTTTTCATAGGCGTCTGATCTTAGAATTATATTAAGTTATGTGTGAATTGTGTAAAGATATTAAACTGATCCAAATTCAGGTTATTGTTTGGAGGTTGTTAACAAGCGCTTAATTTTAGTTAAAATTTAGTTTTTGAAATTGACACTTTTACCAATCCCTGATTCAGTCCCAGGCTGGTTCATTTTTGTTAAATTTTCCAATAGAATTAAGGGTTATTACCCAGGGGATTACCCTGATTCGCGCCAGATTACGAAAATTGGGTTTGATGCATTTTCATTTATGGGCTTGGCCTTGACTTTAAATAATGCCTTCCTTTTCTGCCGCCCTTCTTCTTTACTTTCCGACATTTCTGCCTTTTCTAAGCTAAGAGAAAAGTTATCCACAATGCGCTGTGCATAAGTACTTAGGCAAACAGATTATCAGTCAATTAAAACAGTGTGGCACACTTAGGTGTGGCACACTTAGGTGTGGCACACCTTCTTATTTGTGAGGATGAGAATCTGAGTGAATAAGTGAGGACAAAAAAAGTTAAGGCAAGCAAACCTGGATAAAAGGTTCTTTCACCTCATTTAATGGTTGAAGCACTATCCAATTTTGTTTTTGGCTCGCCTGTTTTTTGTTTTTCCTGATGGAAGGTTCTCCAAGCTGGAAAATCTGTGTTTATCCGTGGGTGCGAATTCGATGATCTCATATTGATTCATATCAAGTGTATCAAAATCCACTAATGTGAGATATTCCTCTAAAGAATTATGATCAACACTGATTTTGCCTCCTCAGGCCCGATGTCGATCCTGACCATTTTTTTTCACACCTGAGACCTAATATTCTGCTCCGCTCTCAATATCAAAATAATTCCCACTAACACCTGCGGATTTCAATTTTTTAATAGCCTTGTTATTAAAGTAAATTGTCTGACCTGATTTTGAAAACTCTATTCTGCCTATCCATGCTGGACCATTGTCTGAAAAACCCGTTTTCAATTCAATGTACATTACTTTGAATTTCATGAGTTTTAGTATTGTGCCGTTATTGGTTCAAAAATCCTAAAACTTAGTTTAATAATTTTTCCAATTCCGCTTTAACATTACCACTTGGCCGGGCAGCATTATTACTGACAATATTTCCATCCTTCCCTATGATCAAATACATCGGAATACCTTTTACATTATAAAGCTTTGCAATCTGCGAATCAAAATTACCTTTCGAAATCAGATGAATACCACCCATTGATTTATCCTTGATGATCTTTTTCCATGCATCCTCATCTACATCTACGGAAACGCTCAGGAAGACAACATCTTTACCTTTCATCTCTTCCTCCAGCTTTTTTGCAAAAGGTATTTCACCGCGACACGGACCGCACCAGCTCGCCCAGATATCCAGGTAAACCACTTTGCCCCTGAAGTCATGAAGAGAAACCATTTTACCTTCCAGATCAGAATATGTAAAATCAGGTGCCGGATTGCCAGGCTGTAACATTTCAGCAATCGCCATTGTGTTCTTTATCAATGCGACATACTGACTCTCCGGGTTTTGCATGATCAGCTTATCTAATATTTCTTTTCCGGTTGCAATATCATTTTCGTCCGTCAATGTATTGAAAGCCCATTCGGCAAGGATGTATTCTTTTATCTCACCGGAGAGATTTTTTTCAATGTATTGATCTTTGATTTCCATCGCAGAAGCGGAAGTGTCTTTTTGCTGAAGCTTCGAGATTTCCTGTTCCACATATCCTGAAAGAAATTCCAGGTACATCATTGAATGAATAGCCTTAGTATTCATTGTCGGGATCTCTTTCAAAAAGTCATAATAAGCGGGTGAAACTTCGAAAGATCCTTTTATCTGGTTAAGGTATTTATGGTAAGATGGATAAGAAGTTTTATTGACGGCCCAGGTGTAATTGATATTCATTTCTTCATTTTCAATAAATGAAGACACTGACGGTTCCCGGCTATCTTGTTTTGCAAAATAATCTTTAAAATAGGCAAGCTCTTTCATGTGGATTGAATCAATCAACCGGGTGAATTCTTTTTCATTCATTTTGTACTCAGTCCCGCCCAGGCCTGGAAATAATAAAACTTTCTGAGCGAGATAATTATTGAGATAGGCACCTTTCCCTTCATATTTTACCGTTTCATCAAACTCTTTTGTATCGAGGGTCAGCTTGAGATTGTCACCTGGAGACATGTACATTTCTGTGACTTCATCCCCGTGATAGAAAGTGAGAGGAGAGGGATGATCCCATTTGAAGGTCATATAGAAGTTGCCTTTTTTATCTAACTCTGTAGAGTCGACTATGACTTCATTATAGGATATATAGTCAGTGTAATATTTGAGATATACCATATCCCCTTTTGGATTACTGATAGTGCCGGATACGGTAGCAGTGTTTTGCGAAAAACCCACCTGCAGTGCGACGAACATGCATAAATAAAATAGTATAGACTTCATCATTGAAATAGGATTTTGATAAATTAATAAAATCAGTGCCAGAATGGAAAATACTAAAGTAAGAAGAATAATGAACGTCATACAGTGATGACAACTTCAAAAAAAAAGAGATGATCGGGATCACCTCTGAGAATAACTTTATTGTAAGTCAAAGATTGCTTCGTCGGCAGACTTTATTTTGTCTTTTTCTTCATTTCCATCGTGGGCTCCATGATGCTGACACGATTACCTTCCGTGTCATAAAAGGATACATAGGTGCCAAATCCGGGTATGTCCATGGGTTCGCCGATTACCTTGCCGCCGGCCTTGTTGATTTTATTCATTGACTTCTTGATGTTGTCAACACTTATCACAACGGATGGATATTGTGCCGGCATGTCCTCACTTTTGGTATAAAACCCGCCATTGATGATTCCTGTCTTTTTTGGTCTTCCATCTTTAGTCACCTCGGGAGAGGTTGTCGCCAGGACATAGTTTCCAGTTTCTGCTCCCAGCGTTTGTGTTTGCCATCCAAAAGCATTGGTATAAAATTTAGACATCCGTTTCCTGTCCTCAGCAGGAAATTCAAAATGTACTACCGGATCTCTTTTTTTTGCAACGAGTTTACTGGCAACTGCTTTTTTTGCTACAGTTTTCTTAGCATTAGATTTTTTAGTCCCCGTTTTCTTTGAAGTTGCCATAATAGTTGAAGTTTAATTTATGAGTAATCAAAAACAGCAAGCGTGCATGTTTGACATAAAACAAATTTCAGGAACAAGAGTTGAAGATCTCAAAGTAAATTACTCGTTTTCTTTTCTATGGTCCGTGCGGTTGCAAAACGCCCCGACGATAGAAAAGAAAAGAATTATTTTCTGAAATTATAATAAAGCATGATTTACAAAAAGTCGGGGCGGTTTGCAACCGCCCCGACTTTTTGCAAATACCAATATATCACGTTTTACTACTCCCTACTCACATCTCCCTACTCCCTACTCACTACTCACGTCTTACGTCTCACGTCTCACGTTTGTGGATTATTCCCTGGATTAGGATTTTCCTCAACTTTAAATTCTTTTCCAAATTTTCCTTTAGCCCATGCCCATGCATCATCACTGAATACGGCTGCGACAAATGAAACAAAAAACAACGCATATGCATTGAGCTCACTATCATTGTTGGTGAGCACTGCAAGCCCTCCCTGTACCCCGAGGAAAACAACGATAGCAGCGGTGAAACCTTTAATCATCACACCCGGAAGATCTTCAATCAGTAATTGCGGATTTGCCTTGGTTCTTTGTTCGCGGATAAATGTAGATCCTGCTGCACCCAGCAATCCGAAACCGATCAGCCCGATAATGACTACCAGGGAATACGATTCACTCTCCATTAGCCATCCTGTAAAAAAAGTAAACACACCCAGGTCAGAACCAAGGCTAGGTCTTTCTTTCAGATCGGTGATTGTCGGCTTTACGAGGGCAAGGTCAGTTTTCAACATCACTTTTATGGTATCCGGATCAAGGTTGGTTTCATACCTGAGTTCATTGGTAAAATTGTGAATGAAGGATTCCTGTGCATACATGTAATTTAAAAGATTGGTCCTGTTGAGAAGATACCAGGTGGTCAGGTAGCTCTTGTCACGAAGTTTCAATTTTGGGGTGATGTCAGACAGATCGGTCACTTTCATCCGGTTGACAGCCCTGTTTTTTAAGGTTTCAATATCCCTGAAGATGGAATTTATCTCAAGTATGTTATCCTCATAGATCTTGGTATCCTCCAGTACAGAATCTACGTGGTTATCCTGTTCTGCAGGATCATCAGTGACAAACTTTACATATTCTTTTTGGATGATTGTGTCATTCTGTGCGAGCGTGTCGAGTTCAGCTCTCAATTGATCACTTAGCTTCAGATCATAGTTGGGCTCAAAATTGAACACCGGTACCGCAATAATGGCTGAAATGCTAAAGTAGATCGACAGTGTAAGCAGAAATATAACGACAAGGTTTTGTAAGGCATTTGACTTTGCCCTTCCGGCATTGGGTTCCGTAGTCGATTCGTATTGATAGTTGAAAATGAATTTAATAAAATAGGACATGATCATAAACAGGAGAATGAAAAGGATCCCGTTGAACCACGCCAGGTTTGGGTCCACTGCATTTGGCTTTATACCGGAACCCACAGGATCACCTGTGCCGGAAATGAATCCTGATAAAAAATGTCCGGATATAACAGAACGCAGGAAGCTTATGATGGAATGAAGACCGGGCTGAAAGAAAAGTGCTGTCAGCATGAAAGCGAGCAGCATGTGCACCAGGGTAATCTTGGGGTCTTTGCTGAATTTAATAATAATCCTCACCGCAAAATAAAAGAAGAACAGGGTAGCAAGGATTTTAAAAATCAGCATTGCAATCAGCATTGTCTTGGAGTCCATTTTGTCAATATTTTAGTGTTCCTAAATTTTTAATATTTCACAGCCTTCGTCAGATCTTTAATACCAGGGTTCAAGCCTCTTCAAATCATAACTGCTTATTTCGCGTAAATTACGGTCATAGTATAACTGGATTCTCGTTATGCAGCTGACGTTTGTTTCGAGGCTGTTGGAAGAAATATCCACATCAAAACGTGGATGATGACCTGAGAGAAATTTTACTTCTTTGGTATTATTAATAAAGCTGAACAATACATTCACCATGCCGATACATTCAATATGGTTGGCTACTACATAGCGCAGTAATACCGGCGTAGGATCATATACATAAGTGTATGTTTTCGGGTCTTTCATTTCACGGCCCAGTTCTTTCTTTACCAAATCAATATCATGTGCTTTGATCTGGTCGATCGAATTAAACTGCTGAAATTGCAGGTGTATATCCATTTCCATGCCCGGATAGACAGATTTGGATTCATCCTCTTCATCATCCCTGTATAAACGGCGATATTCGATATAATGCCCGGAGGCCTGGCGGGGATGATCGTAATGGAAAGTAAATTCTGCGAAGAGGTGTCCTGTTGAGGCGTAAACCTTTAAGGTTCTGTCCATGTATAGTGAGTCATTGGGTTAGGGAACAAAACAAGGTTCTAATATAAAACATTATTTTTTTGTCTCCATCAGATTTTAAAGGTCGAAGCCAATTACTCCCAGGAACTTTTAATCCTGAATCATGAAGAGAATCCTTTTGTTCGCTTGCCCGAAGTTATATACACCCCCATATTAAATTGCTCTGCGTGCCATTTTTCTCCAAAATATAAAAGTCGCTCACTTAAAGCGGATGATCATGGTGAAAGATCAGAATGTATTATCGTCGGGTTTTACGATAAAAGTTGAAATAAGATTTGAAATCTTTATCTGCGATGCAACTTTTGTAATTGCTTTGGGAAATCGGGAAAGGATGGCCAATCTCGCCATAGATATTGTCCTGGATTTCTTTTTCAATGGCAGATGCATAGGCTTCAGCTGATTTGAGATCCTCAAAATTTCTGACGACTATATAAGGAGTTGTACCTTCTTTTGAATCGAGATCGAGAGAGGCAAGCTTTTTTTCAAAATCTGTAAAACCCAGCTTTGCATTTATAATTTTGATTTGATCCACAACATCTTTTATATCTTTTTCTTTAGACTCAGCTTCCTGCGATCTGATTTGTTCTTTGAGTTGAATTACAACAAAAGAGTTCTCCTCTCTGTCCAAATCATATTGTAAGATCTTACCTGAACCTTCATTACAGGAAATAATGAGAATGCCAAGCATTGCCACGACATAGAGTCTGAGTTGGTATATCATTTTATTCTTCGGTTTAAAAAATCTAATACTAAAATCGGAAAGGAGAGAAATTTATTGTGTACAATAGTAGAATACATGCAGGCCAGTTGAATCAGCTGGTTTCAGGCGGAAAAGCAAATGCGGATGTCAATGCCCAAAATCGACGCGGATCCGGAATGTCTTGTCATGGGAATTGTACGTTGATCAATAGTTCCTTTTTAGGAAATGTAGCACCAGGCACCGGTATCAAGGGACAGGGCGGCGGATTGTATCATGAAGCAGGTGTGCTGACCATGCGGGATGTGGTCTTCGATGGAAATTATGCAAGCTGGCAGGGGAGTGCATGGTTTTCAGCATTTGGAAGCATTATCGTACAGGAAAATGTAGAGGTAAGGGATTGATATGCAAGCATTATTTTTTGACTCTCCAAATAAACAAATGTGTCGCAATTTTCAAAATCTGAATTTGGTCATCTGTCAAAATGGAGAGCAAAATGTTTTCTCTTGGTTGACCGCTGATGTGCTGCAGTTGAACACAAGGAAAAGAGAATGGAATTTTTCAAGATAAAAATTATAATAAGACATTTGAAAAACTGTCCGGATTGGTATTCTAAAAAATTTGAAATTCATATACCTCAATTGCCCTGGTCTTTTAGCCTGGGCAATTGAGGTATGTGGGAAAATCTTTTTATTATTTGACTAATTCTGACATTGGATTTAGATGCGTTTCACATTCTACAGCTTTAGATAAGTGATTACGCAATTCGGGAAGTATAGAGGATGCCCATGATTTGATACCAGCATCAAGGTTTTCATAAGAAGCTCCTTCGAAAAGAGCGATTGCATCCTTGTGATCCTGGATGATCATCGTACAATATGCAATATCAAAATCTTCAATTGAACTTTCGTTCAGCTTTGTATATGCATCATTGGCTGCCTGGGTAGGTTCGTAAGGAACACGGATGGACTTAGTCACTGCCAATGAACCCAGACTGGATTTGGATTCTCTATTTGCATTTTCCAAAGTCTGGCTTAATAGCCTCACTTCGTCATTTCCGGAACGTCTTGAGGCAAGTTTGCTCAGCATGATGACATTCCATTTAAACTCAGCAGCACGAACAAGAAATCGTGCATCATCTGCTTTCGTTTCAACTATTGGTTTGACTTGCTGGATGGAAGCCGCGGTATTTACGGACTGTTCATTGCTACAGCCAATAAAGCCAAATAAACAAGACAATGAAAAGGTTACGGGTAGAAGCGATTTCTTTAGAGAAATACAGGATAAGATAGCCATAGCATATTACAGTTTGAAGATGAATGAATAGTAATAGTGCAAACGATAGGCTATGTTGTCTTTATTAAGTATGCAAACGCAATATATTTTCTAAATGTTTTCTATGGCATGTAGATTCAGGGTTTAGCATGAGTTTTTGAAAATAAATGGGATCTTTATTAAGGGTAAACAGTAGACTCGGCCCTATAATCCGCAGATAGTAAACACTATGTTTTTTCAATGTTGGATAAAAGGATGCTTGATAATGGAGTTCTGGCCCATTTCTCATACTTCAATAAAACAGTTAATTTTTCCAGCTCGACATTCGAATTATATTGCATGTTGAGCGGAGCCGAAACAACATTTTGTGAGATTCTATCGGTCACTGAGTCGAAGTGAACGATTTATAAAATTGATCTCTTAATTCGAAAATTAGATTATCCAGATATTGTAAATCCGGGACATCAGGCAATGAAGAATTGTCAAATGCGGATTCCATTTCAATTTGTTTTTCTTCAGACATTTTCAACAGATCCTCATATTCAAATTTGCCACTTTTGATATCAAGTAAAAATTCCCTGTTGGGTCGTACCACATTCACTTTGTGTTCTTTTGCTATTTCTATGGCCATGTCGAGCAAACGGAAGGTATGCATCATATTTTTTGCATCGTAGTTTTTACCATGCTTCATGGTCGTTTCATAGCGATCAATATTTCGATTTTCAACCCAATCCCAATACTCCTTATATTCTTTGCAATAAACCGAATACCCATCCATGTTGAAATACATCAGCCCTGCCCTTTCTTCTCCTTTCGGTATGGAGCTAAGTGATATTTCATTCGAATCAACACTTTTGATAATTCCTTTATAGCCTAAGTTTTTACCATGATACAAGCCATAGATATGTTTCATGTTGGGAATGTTTACCAGCCCGCAATCTGCCTGGTCGCGGTGATTATCAAGGAGGTATTTTTCCAGTGGAACAGATCCCTGGTCATGGGTGACGAAGCAAAAAGAAAGAATTGATTTCCTTTCTGCTGAAACGGGGTTTACGATTTTTTTATTCAGTCCCGTTGCCTTTTTTATTTGTGATATTGCAAATTTGCCAAAGGTGTCTTTGCACAATTTAGAAAGGATTCGGTCTGCATCTATTTTGTGGAGCAGCGGATGTTTATATAGTATAGAGTTATCAGGAGAATTTAATAATTCAAGGATATTGGGGTTGTTAACGGATAGCAATTCTATAAATCGTTTCAATTCATAAAACACCTCATCATTTGAGGCATTGCTTATTTGTGGAATATTATTTAAGCCAAAATAATTTTGTTTTGGCAAAACAAATACCCCTTTAATATCCGTATCGGAATTGATAGTATCCAGCCCATAGGCTTTGCTGCCACTGATGCATTCTAGTACGATCAGTTTTTTATGCCGCAATTGATCTATGTTCATGAACGATTAAGAACGTTTATAAAAAATGAGTCCAGGAGGTCAGGTTTTGCATTTGATGGAGGCAATGTCATGGATTGGTCTTCAGCATAATCAATATTGGATTTAATAAAATTGATAAGCTCGTACTCACCTTTATGATCGTATGATTCTTCTTTGCCGGCTTTTAATTGAATAAGTTCCCTGATGCGGGATATGATTTTCGTATCAATATTCAGCTGAGTCAGCATGATGTCAAACTCAATGGGAGGAATTTCTTCTCTTTCGATTATCCATTGACAGGCAGTGGCAGCACGCAGCGCATAAAAAAGCTTTTTTAATTTATATTCATATTCTTCTTCGATATCTGAAATCAGTTTTATGGTCATGCTAAGGTAATGATGCAGGGTAGCAATTTTTGAATAGCATTTCCCGGCTACTTCATTGATGCCTTGCAGGAATTCAGGATCGGATTTGTATATGATCGGTGATTGAATCCTTTCCAGGAGGGGAGGATTTGATTTCCATAACAGACGAAGAGATTTCCGAAGGTCCCACCCGGAGATATCAAGCTCATTATTTTCGAACATAAGCTCAATGGAATCTTTCTTCTCGCTTAATGACAAATACCAATCTTTTCTATGTACATAGATCAGCCTGATATCGAAATCACTGTCCGGCGAAGGGAATCCCCACGCTCTTGAACCGGTTTCACATGCAAGTAAGATCCTTATATCATGCTGATCCTCGATTTCTGATAAATACCTATTGATCTTTTCGTTCATCCCTTATCTTATAAGTTTGTCAGTAAGTTATAATTACGTGGCGCTTCAACAGGAAAGTTTTTGTTGCGAAGCATAAAAATGGAACCACATTGACACATAGGACACATAGAAGGCCACATAGAGAAAGTCAAACTATTAAATGTAGGTCAACCGACACTTTACAATCTTGATTTTTATTATTTGCTTATTGCCAATTGCTTGTTGCCTATTGCTTCACCAGCAATCCCAGCTTCACAACATCCACATTTGTTAACTTGTAAAAATAAATTCCGGGAGGACTATCCTCAAGGCTGATCTTCTCACGGGAAGTACCAGTTGTATTCCAGTTGTGTTGCAATACTAATCTGCCTTGCGCATCAAAAAGCAATAATGACATGGCACCGGAGGCATGACCGGCTTCGATGATCAATTCATTTTTTACAGGGTTAGGATATACTTTGACATCAGTTATTGTATTGTCATTTGTAGTGCTCGTAGGAATTAATGCAATCGCAGCCTCTACAGCAGCCAGTGCATCAACCCTTCCAAATCCATAGGTGTTGTTGGGTACTGCTGATCCCGGGATATCGCCGCAGTTTTGATCGGTTGTTTTGGGTACGCAGGTGCTTTCAATGATATCTTCGATAAGATCTACTTTTCCTGCAAGATCCGGATTTGCAGATATCATCAATGCGACTAAGCCGGCAACATGCGGGCCTGCCATGCTTGTGCCTGATGACTTTGTATAGCCTCCACCTAGCTTCGCAGAACGTACGCGCACACCAGGTGCAGATACATTTGGTTTGGTGCGGAAACTACTATCCACCGCCACAGGTCCCCGATTACTAAATTCTGCAATCGTATCGTTCTCCGCAGTAGCCCCAACAGTAAAGCTCGCCTCAAACGTTGCTACAGGAACAGCAACGGAACTGCATCGACTACCTTCATTACCTGCAGACACAACGACAACAACACCTGCAAGCTTAAGATTTATGATAGCTTCATCCAGTATCTGCCAGTTTGATGAATCACAACCCTCTTCTTTCGGACATCCCCATGAATTGTTTATGACATGTGGAGCCTTTGCAGGATCCGGATTTTCATTGTTCAGATCTGTAGGTGCAAGGAACCATTGAAAGCACTCGAGATAAGTGAATGGAGATCCATCACCTCGTTCCATGTTGCGGCATCCGCACCACCTCGATTCCGGTGCAACCCCAATTTCATTTTCACCTTCATGACCTATCATGGTGCCCATGGTGTGCGTACCATGCCCGAAATCATCACAGGGAACCTTTGAATTAAATCCACACGGATTCAATGTATCATTATTTAAGGGGCTCACTCCATGGATGGCATCATGCCAATTGTAATTATGATCCACCGTGTCCCGGTCTGCATCATATCCGCGGTATTGGTTTTTCAGGGCTTCATGATCCCATTGATACCCGGTATCTTCTCCTCCCACGACAACTCCCTGTCCCCTGAAGCCCTTAGCCCATACTTCATCGGCATTGATCATATCGATTCCCCATTCAATGGTTTGTCTTTGATCATGATCATCTGTCACTTCAACAGGTCCGGGAAAACGCTGTTCGGAATCATCAAGTATTTTTTTAACATCCGACCGTTGGGCAATTGTGCGGATCAGATCAATAGTTCCTTCGGTTCTGATGGCATTGACTATGAAAAGATCCTGGTGAGGAATATTCATCTGATCCAGCAAGGCAGAAATACTGGCCTGTGATTTCATTGCTTCCTTTTTCAGTTCTTCGAAGACAAAGCTTCCTTTCTCTTCTTTCGTATTTAACTGCTTTGCTTCCCGGAGATCGGGCCGGGCTGATAACAAGATCAGGAATGGTGATGAAACTCCATTAGCGGATTTGGTAAGAAGGGAAGGGGAAACTTTTTGTTGCCATCCGGTGTGGGATTGACCTGAGGCAATACCAAAAAGTGTAATGGCGATAATCGCCAAAGAGAATTTTTTCATAAATCTGGCCAAAACTGATCCGGAAATTAATTACCGGGTAAATTAACTTTCATTGCAAAGTTAAGCTTTACAATGAAGTGCAGCAAATCATGGAGAAGGGAGAAAGATATCGAATGTAGCACCTTCATTAACCTCTGAACTGGCAGTAATGATCCCGGAGTGATTTTCAACGATCTTTTTCACTATAGCCAGACCGATACCTGTACCCACATAAGACAATTTCCCATGAAGCCGTTGAAAGAGCTCAAATATTTTTTCACTATATGCTTGCTCAAAACCAATCCCATTGTCTGAAATGCTGATGTGACAGTATTTCTGTTCAGGCTCGAGCTTGTCATTTTCAAATTTTGCTCCCTTCTTGATTTCACTGCGGATTTTTATATACGGATCTTCATCAGGTTTTGCAAACTTCAATGAATTATTGATCAGGTTGTGAAGAAGCTGGCGAAACTGAAAAGGAATGATATAGGCATGGCACATATTGGTAGCATCCAGGGTCGCGTGCTTTTGCTGCAGATCATCTTTCAGTTCAGTTTTGACTTCTGCTAATATTTCATTCAGGTCAACATCCTGGAATTGACGGTCAGCGGTATTGGTTCTTGAATACAGGAGCAAATCTACAATTAGCTTTTGCATGCGTTCTGCTGCACTGTGAATGCGATGAAAATGATCCTTTCCAATTTCAGATAAATTATCAATTTCTTTTTCGAGGATCCTGGTGGCGAAAGTCTGGATTTTCCGAAGTGGCTCCTGCAGGTCATGTGAAGCAACATAAGCAAATGAAGCCAGGTCTGTGTTGCTTTGAATAAGTTCGAGATTTTTCTTTTCCAGGTCCTTTTGATAGTCAAGGATTAAATTCTCGTGCTTTTTCTTTTCGGTTAAGTCAGTGATGATGATTCCGATTGAATCTAGCTTGGGTTGGAGCGATGTGATCGATATGTAGACAGGTATTAAATGGTCATTGATGCAAAGATTTATTTCTCCTTTACTTTTTCCGGATTTGGTGACCCTGAGTAGCATAGTGAATTTATCCCTGGAATCAATATCCACAATTTCATAAATGGAAGACCCTATCACTTTTTCATAAGGAAGCTTAAGTAATTCGTGGAAATACTGATTGGAATACACAATAGTCCCATCATCTGTTATGTTAATAGCGCCCTCTCCGCACTCCTCGATTAAAAGCCTGTAGGCATAATCACCACTTTGAAGCGTGTAGATTTCAGATTCATTTCCATTAGTAATAGCGAATGCATCTACTTCACCCGCCTTGATAGCTTCAATCAGCTGGTCTGATTCTGCAAGCCGGCGTTCAAGCTCTGCTATTCTGAGCAATAAATCGGATGATGATTCGCTGGCCATGATTTATTTCTTAAACGAAATCCCCAGCGCTCTGACAACTTTTTCAGTGTCGGCGAGGGTGCCAATCAGGGTTCTTTTAGGTAAGGGTAATTGCTTGATAAGAGAAGGGCTAAACACAATATGTTGCTCTGATGTAACTTCAGGATTCTTATAGATATCAATGATCTCAAGTGAGAATGCATCTTTAAGATATTCGGCACAAAGCTTTTTTATATTGTCAATAGCCTCCATAGATTTTGGTGACATGCCGGAAACATAAAGCTGTAAAACAAGCTTATCTCCAAGAAGCATTTTTTGCGTACCCTTTGTCCTCATGTCATATATCATTTTCAATTTGCAATGCACGCATATTTAAACCCACCAGCACTCTTTCTTCATTGGACAGATCACCGATTATTTTACGGATAGGCTCAGGGAATTTCCGGACAAGAGTAGGTATGGCAAAAATCTGATCCCCTTCCGCTAACTGAGGGTTTTTCAAAAGATCCACCACTTCTATCGAATACCTTCCTTCCATATGCTCTTTGCAATACTTCGTAATATTTTTGATGGCTAGTATTGATTTTGGTGTTTGTCCCGCGATATATAAGCGCAACTCCCATCTTTCCTCTTTCTCCATTGTTTTTATTGAATTCAGTTCGTTTTGTTATTTTCTCTTCTCTGAAGCAAACCGTATGCCCTTATCTGTAATTTCAAATTGCTGCTGGTTGTTATTATGACCCATTCCCCGGGCTTTCACTATTAACAAATTTCTGACCCTTTGGTTATCCTTTTCATCATTTTTGAGATTAATCCAGGTATCAGCCAGCGAGGAGACGGCATCCACAGTGGCATCATTATAATTGCTTGAGCCCCGGTGTGTCAACGAAGTAAACATGGCATTGATCTGGCCTATCTTGAGTGTATCCATCAACCGGATCAGCATCCCCCTGACTTCGCTTGTGCTCCCTATCGTCACCAGGCTGCTGATCGGATCTATGATGACCGTTCGTGGCCTGAACTGTTCGATCAATTTGTAAATAGTCAGCAGGTGCATCTCAAGTCCCTGTAAAGAAGGACGCGAGGCATGGATTTTCAGAAGATTGGATTTGATCTGGGTTTTGAAATTCAAACCGATCGTAAGCATATTTCTTACTAATTGCTCAGGTGATTCTTCAAATGAAAAATAAAGCACCGGTTCTTTTCTTTTACAGCTGCTCATGGCAAAATAGGACGCTAGAATTGTCTTCGAAGTACCCGCTGTTCCCGTGACGAGTGTGCTGCTACCTGCATAAATTCCTCCTTTGGAGAATAAAATATCCATCTTAGGCAGACCGCTAGAAATGATAGCTGTAGGCGATTTGTAATCAAGCTTCAGGGATGTCACCGGGATTACGGAAACCCCGTTTTCGTCAATAAGGAATGGGTACTCATTTGTTCCATGAGTTGATCCCCTGTATTTAATGATCCTCAACCTTCTCGTGGCGATCTGATCGATCACACGGAAATCAAGTAAAATGACACAATCCGATACATACTCCTCGAGCCCCTGCCGGGTTAGTGAGTTTTCACCTCTTTCACCGGTGACAATGGCTGTCACACCTTTTTCTTTCAGCCAACTGAATAACCTTCGAATTTCAGAACGTAGCAAAGTGACATTCGTCATGCCTGCAAAAAGGGATTCAATTGTATCAAGCACTACACGTTTTGCACCGATGGTATCAATAGCATGATTTAAGCGAATAAATAATCCTTCAAGGTCGTATTCACCTGTTTCTTCTATTTCAGAGCGTTCAATCCTCACATGATCAACACGCAATTTTCCCTCAACTTTCAATTTCTCAAGATCAAATCCTAATGAACTTACATTTTGGGTCAGATCCCGTGAAGACTCTTCAAAAGTCATGAACACACCTGGTTCATTATAATCTGTGATGCCTTTTACCAGGAACTGGATTGCAAAAAGGGTTTTACCACATCCCGCACTACCGCATATCAGGATAGGTCTGCCTTTCGGGAATCCACCTTCCGTGATTTCGTCCAGGCCGCTGATGCCTGTCGGGGTTTTTAAAAACTTATCCTTCTTATCAACTTTCATCAGGTTAAAGGTTTGCTTTATTGCAAATAAAAGTAATTGTGATTCTAAGGAGGTTATAAAGACACAGGTTCTGTCATGTGCTCAGGACAAAATGTTCTTTCAACTGGGGATGCTTTTTCTCATCACAGCTCGATGTGATCGCTTTATAAATTAGTTTTTTCAGTTCCAGAAAATCCGCAGGTTTACGGATATAATAATGGGCACCTTTTTCGAATAGCAGGTTGACGATCTGGGGATCAAAAGAAGTGGAGAAAATAACAATTGGAAGATCTTGAAATACCTTATTTTCCCTGATTTCCGACAGGCATTCATAGCCAGTTTTCCGCGGCATATTGAGATCCAGGAAAAGGACGTCGGGTAGGGCATGTTGATTATTAAAGAGGTATTGCATTAACTCTCTTCCATCGCTTACGGTTGTTAGCGACGAGTTTAAGTCAATATCCTCCAAGGCTTCCTTAAATAAAATACAATCATCGATGTCGTCGTCTGCAAGCAGCAGGTTGTGGCAGATTGCGTCCATGCAATTTAGTGGTTTTTAGTTTTGACTATTCCTCATGATGTTATGATAGAAGATGAGTAAACGTAATACCATTCATAAAATGAAAAGGGGAGCAAATAACCGATTAGATTATTGCCTTCCCTTGATCTCTAATTACTTAGGATGCATGGTCAAAAATATAATATGCAAAATCTATCGGGTTATACAATAACAGCAAAATGTTATATATAAAAATTTAATATAAAAAATTTGAAGATCAAATTTTTTAAAATAATAGAATCATGATTTTTTATTTTCCAGGATAGCATAGATTTCTTTACGCATATCTGTACCTGCTTTTTGTATGGCGAGCAACACTTCGTGCGTTGAGCATTTAAACAACTGAGCTACAAAAGCTACTTCCGATGGATCATTTTTATCGATTCGAAGCGAATCCATACAAATGGCAATCAGGATTTATGTTGAAGATTGCCCATTACCTCCACCTTTATATCCTGTTCCGCCCTTTTTATTCGCTCTTCCGCCGTCATTCCCTCTTCCATGGTCCTCATGGTCACTTGTATTTCCGGTTTTGTTTCCAGGATTACTTCCTTTCTTACTGTTTCCGGATTTTCCAGTGTCTGCTCCTGAATTTCCTTTACCGGTTTTTCCTCCGTTAGGTTTCTTGTCTTTTTCAGCCATGAGAATTGAATTTAAAAGGTTAACAACTTTCTATAATTTATTACCAAATCATCCGAAATGGAAATTCTTGAATTCCATTCGGGTATGGATTATTTACAACATATTTTATCCATGTATGTTCTAAAGCTAAAATTATACTATGTCTGACGAGAAAGAAGATTTATCATCCATGGTGGCCATTCTCAATAAGCTGTCTAAAGAAGGCTATACTGCTCAATTCAAAGTATATGAATGTGGCATCACGTCAATGTCGACGCAAAAGGAATATTCATTTAATGAGGTAGCGATTGACAGGTTTTTCAGGTTCGAAGGTGATTCCAATCCGGATGACAATGCGATCGTATATGCCATTTCAACCGATTCTGCCGAGAAAGGTACTTTAGTGGATTCTTACGGGGCAAATAGCGACCCGTTGATTGAGAAGTTTATAAAAGAGGTAGAATCGATTCAGAAGTAAAGCGGATTGACAAATTACGATTGACGATTGATGAAAGTTTCAATTCATCTATCAGAGTTGATCTGCATCAACAAGTTGAATAGCTCATCCTATTTTTATCGATGTCATCGTCAATGATCCAGCTACTGCCTTATCATTAAAGAAGCTAACATTCTCATCATTTTCTTTTAAAGCCAATGCATATAGCAATGGAAGATAATGTTCCGGCGTCGGAATGGCTAATTGAAATGCTTTGCCTTGTGCGTTATAGTTGATCAATTCCTTGTGATTGTTATCTCCGATATATTTTTTCATTTTCATGCTGGCCTCTGCTGCCCAGTCAAAAGCGAAATCTGAAGTATTCATTTTGTCCCAGGCGACAAGACCGAGGTTGTGCACCATGTTGCCGCTCCCGATGATGAGCACTCCTTTATTTCGAAGCGATGAAAGTTCCTTCGAAAGTTCATAATGATATTGAGGCGACTGATAATAATCCAGGCTCATCTGGAAGACCGGAATATCTGCTGCGGGATAAAGATGTTTTATTACACTCCATGCCCCGTGATCAAGTCCCCAGCTTTCATCCAATCCTACTGTAGTCTTCGTGATGGTATTCTTCGTTTCCAGGGCATATTCAGGACTTCCCGGCGCTGGGTATTCCACTGCAAATAATTCTTTTGGAAATCCACCAAAGTCATGGATGGTCTTTGGTTTTTCCATGGCAGTTACAAAAGTTCCTCTTGTTTCCCAATGTGCAGATATGCAAAGAATAGCATTTGGTTTGGGAATGGTTTTGCCGATATCTCTCCATCCCTGTGTAAATTCATTTTCAGTGATGGCATTCATCGGACTGCCATGTCCTAAAAACAACACGGGCATCCTGTCCGTCTTGCTTAGCGGATCTGTTATTCTGGAGAGATCAGATAGCTTCATAGATATACCTGCTAAGGGAAGGATTGAAATGGTTTGGAGGAATGTTTTTCTTTTCATGTTGGCATGGGTTTCACCCATGGTTAATAATGTCTGATCCTTTCAGGATCAATGGTTATTTGCCTGCAGCAAATAGATTTCCAATTTTCATTTTTCCATTTGCTTTTTGCTAATTGCTTGTTGCCAATTGCTTGTTGCTCTCCGTTATTCAACACGTTCTGTAACAGGATCGGGTTTCTCACCCAAAAATTCAACCCACGCTTTCTTGATGCATGGATAATGTGTGGCTGCTTCTGCAAGATCCATAAATGCTGTCAGGTTCACTTCAAAACGCTTGGCTAAAACAGGATCGGCTAGTGTGCCATCTTCACCAAAGGCTTTATGTGCCATGGCTAAAGAAAACATATTCGGGTACACCCTGGCACCGAGATGTTCCAGCGGGACTCTCAATGACCAGAGTCCACGGTTACCACCTACCATGGATGGTGATGCAGACATGACTAAGGCCTGACGTTCATTAAATGGTTGCGGCCGGAAACGCGAAACCCAGTCAATCGAATTTTTCAAATATCCGGGCATTGAACCATTATACTCCGGAGAAGAAATAATGAATGCATCATTAGCGAGAAGCCTTTTGCGCAATTCAACGGCGCCATCGGGATAGATATCATTCACTTCAAGGTCCTGGTTGAAGGAAGGACAATCAAATTCCCGCATCTCAGCAAAATCCACCTTGCCTCCGTTTTTCTCAATTACATCAGCAGCAAGCCGCGCTAATTTTGTGTTCAGTGCATCATGCCTGAGTGAAGCTGAGAATACGAGGAATCTTAATGGCTCATCGTGCCTGTTTATTTCTTGTTGTGACATTTTTATAAAAAAGGGTTTAAGGGTTAAAGGATTAATAGGTTAAACGCAAAATTTGTTTCTTTGATTTTGCTTATTGCCTGTTGCATATTGCATGTTGTCTTTTCTACTGTGACTTCATTAGGTTTTCTAAGTTTAAATGGTTCATTATTTTCTATGTGAATTCCTATGTATCTATGTGTCTATGTGGTTCAGTTTTTCAATAGGTAATTCAAATTGCATACTAAAAACGATGATTTTCAATACCCTTTTCACCACTTAGGAACTTAAGGAAACTTAGGAAGCCACTTAGAAATTTTAGATTTTGTCCACCATATTTTTTATTACCATGCTCCATGCCGCTGCTCCCTGCCTTTGTCAAAATGAATCCGTTATCACCTGAGCAACATTGTTGAATTCATCCCGCGAAGTTAAGCTGGTGATTTTATTCACCTTCATGTTAAAGACAATAACACCTTTTCTGACCATTATGAAATAGAAATTTTCACTATCAGTATGAAAATAAGCTTCATCTCCCAGATCTGTCAGCGTCGTTATGCCCTCATGATCCTCGTTTGCAGTTTTGATATCATGATATTTCCCTATTTTTTCGGCTCTTTCCAATGTAAGCAAATCATCCAGGATGCCGGGGTTTCCATTGTGCTTATCCTTTATAACATTGTTTTGGTCACAGGCTGTCAGCAAACAGATTGTTGATATGATATAAAATATCTTTCTCATGAATATTTCTTTATGATAAAATATTTGTAGCACTAATAATGTTTATAAAGATGCAAAATAAAATGTGAACCACATAGTCACATAGGAACATACAATATGCAATAGGCAAATAGCAAAACTAAATAAAACAATATTCCTGCTTAACCTATTAACCTCGTTAACCATTTAACCCTTTTCTGAACCACATAGGCACATAGAAACATGGAAACGTCACATAGAAAAAAGTTGTTGTAAAAATGGCTTGAGACTTTCATGTTGAGCGGAGTCGAAACCTAGTAAGCAGAATTTGGACGATCGCTGATCAGGGTCGAAGCGAGACATCACTCATGCCAGGTTTTTATAGAATGAAATTCTTCAAATTTTGATGGATCCATTAAATCAAGAAGTACTTCATTCAATATCCATTCTTTATTAATTGTTATACTCAATGCGGATGGTATTCGGATAGGGTATAGTCATACTTTCAGGCTACATTGCCGTGATTCGTCCGAAGCCTCACACTTTGAAGGTCATGAGTGAATACCATGGGTAAATATGATTTTCCGAAAGAGATAATCGATGACTTTGAGAATGGAAGTAAAAGGACAAAATTTTCACCGATATACATTTCTGCTTTCACAGACATAAATGTCTGTTCTGTAACCGGATTATTTTGTGTTAGTTCATACTCCATTATAATCCTGGTTTTACGATCTATGTTTAGATCTTTTATTATCTTTTTGATAGAAACCTTCTGATTCCATACTAACAGCCGGATAATAGCTGTCAGGAAAGCCAGAAAACAAAGTAAGGGTATGATATCATTCGTAAATGACATTATGGATTATGTGGTAAGTGATCTTTTCATTATTCCTTCGGCTTTATCGGTATCCATATTTCTTCTTCCGAAGATGGATCATCATGCTTGTATTTTTCTCCCAGGATTTCAAAATGCGGTCGGTTGTCAATTTCATAACCGGATTGTGGAAGCCATCTCTCAAAAATAAAACGGAATGTTTCCGAAGCATCATTTGCATCGCCTTTGTATAAAAAGACTGCATATAAACCTGAGGGTAGGGTATATGCTTCCATTCTATCAGGCAGGTAAGCAAAATCACTGACTTCAATGGCAGCCCATTTGTCTAAAGGAATATGGATGTTGAAATTTTGAAAGTCAAATGATTTTCCATAGATCTGCATTGAGATCAGGTCAGTGTTAAGATTGTTTTTGATTTCTTTTCGACGGGGCATAAAGCTTCTCCAGAGTTCTGTTGTCTTATGGTCTGCAATGCTCATCTTCATCTGCACGCCGATCAATTTCTTTTCCTGTAAAAATTCAATTCCCGGTTCTGTCATAGTTCTTTTTCAAAGCACAGGCTATTCTCCTGTTCAGCATATTGGCCATAATTCGGAATCAGGTGGTAGCCTGTTTTTTCATACAGCCGGATGGCTTCAGGTTGTTTTTTACCGGTTTCCAAAATGCACTTTTTATAAGATAATTCATCTGACCATGTTTCCAATTCTGCGATTACTTTGACACCGATTCCTTTTCCTCTGCTCCCGGGGGATGTCCACATCCGTTTAATTTCCATGGTGTCTGGCGAATATTCCTTTATCGCTCCGCAACCCACGGCAATATCATCTTCATAGGCTACAACGACATGTTTTATTTTATCCAGCTTATTGAACTGTGCATAGAATGCATGTTCATCTCCATCCCGGATCGCGAGATCAGCATCAAGACATTTTACGAGATCAATGAAATCGGGGTTGGAAGAATCGGTGCGAGTGAGGTGAAGCAATTTTGAAGTTACGATTTTGGATTTTTTGATTTCAGGTATCCTGTGATAGCAAATATACCAAGGATAATTATCGCTACGATTACTACGATGATAATAAGCGATTCTGAGCCAACATTAAAAATTGATTTTTCTTCCATTTATGTGTTTTTTGACAATAATAATTGTATATCGTAAATCGGATGTTTCGACCCGCTCAACTCAACCTCGTGCTACAGCTCAGCAACCATCGTAAATCGTTTACTTCCGGATTTTTGTAACATAACAATAATCACACGTCTCAATAAAGTCCTTAATCACAATTTTACTTTGTTGATCAATCAGGAATTCACTGAGGCCCTCATGTGTGTGATTGCTTTTGTTCCAATCATAGGTATATCCTAATTGTGTGAAAGGATAACCAGCATTCCCTGTAGCTAACCAATTGAGGTATGTCTTGTAAGCCTGGACAGTAGTGTCACCCTCCATAAGTCCGCAGGTTCTGTCATTGGTTTCCCTGTCTCTACATGGCCTGATCAGGTCATCCGGTTGTACCCAGGCTTCAACAAAATATTCTTTATTCGATTGTTGAGGAATGCCGAGTAATTCTTCCAGTCTTAGGTTGACTCCCTGGCTAAGGCCGAAGTTTTTCTCCCTGCACATATTTTTTAGCTCCGGAACAATAGTGACAAAATTGTAACGGTTCTGCGTGTTATAAAAACCGCTGGTGCAGTCATTTTGATAGTATTTAATGTCGCCGGCTTTTTTCCACATGACCACCAGGAGATAATTTTTACTATTTATTTTTTTCCAAAGAAATTGACTGCTGTCCAGGGCAGGTGACAGAAGATTATTGACGACAGTTTCTTTTGATATATCACTTGTATTAATGAGACTTTGCTCATACCTGGCTTTTGCTTTTGCTTCATTATATGGTTTATAGACAAACCGTTGGCAGGATAGTATTGTCAAACTCAATAAAAGAAGGAATACTTTAATGGGTTTCATAGCAGGAGGGAACTTGTATGATTCAAAAGTACAAATCCTTTTTGTCCCATGTTTATGGGATTTCATGCCGGGTATGTTGATAATAATTTTGTCAGGAAGTTTTGATAAAAAATCAAACCACCAATTTTCTGAATTCCTGATGCAAAAATGGTATCAACAAGTTACATATTCTCCCGTCGTGAAAAGTGCATGCTGTTGATTTTAAGCACTCTGCTTCTTGTCAATTGTTCGAAAGTAAAACCATCAGCTGATGATGCCGCTCAGCATGCAGATTTGACAGTAAATGTTGCCCCGACAAATTCTGATATATGGCATGCCCCCGATACAACTTATATACCCGGTGATGATGCAGGAGATCTGATTCGCTACGGTCGCACTCTTGTAGCTAATACAGCAACCTACCTGGGGCCAAAAGGCAAGGTTAGTCAATATGCCAATGGTATGAATTGCCAGAACTGTCACCTGAAAGCAGGGACAAAATTGTATGCTAATAGTTTTAGCGCAGTGTATTCGATCTATCCAAAGTTTCGACCCCGGTCCGGTTCGATTGAAAACCTGGAGAAAAGAATAAATGACTGTATGGAACGCAGCATGAATGGAAAAAAGCTTGAAACCTTAAGCAAAGAAATGCGGGCGATGGTTGCTTACATCAACTGGGTAGGAAAGGATGTAAAAAAAGGCGTAACACCTACCGGAGCTTCAGTAGTTGACGTTCCATGGATTGATCGGGCTGCTGATACAACGAAAGGAAGAATTTCTTACGAAAGACATTGCGACTCCTGCCATGGAAAAAATGGATTGGGTTTGCATGCACCTGATGGCATCACATACATATATCCTCCACTGTGGGGAAAGAACAGTTATAATACCGCTGCAGGCATGTATCGTATAGCACGTCTTGCCGGTTTTATAAAAAATAACATGCCTGACCAGCTAAGCAGTGTTGAGAGGCCCATCCTGACAGATGAACAGTCATGGGATATTGCCGCATACGTCAATAGCATGCCGAGGCCTCAAAAAACTTTTAAAAATGATTGGCCGGACATCTCTAAAAAGCCAGTGGATTATCCTTTCGGCCCTTTTGCAGATCAGTATTCCGAAACGCAACATAAATACGGGCCATTCAAAGAAATCATTGAAGCCGGAAAAAACGATAAAATGATGTCCAGTGCCCAATCATTGAAAAAATAAATCCTGATCATCAACTATATTCTAACCTTCAAAATTTATCCGACATGAAAGACATTGAATTACATCCTGCACCACAGCGAAGAGGTTTTCTACGCGATGTAGTGACCGGGGGAGCAGCGCTTGGCTTAGCAGCCATCGCATCATCATTTAAGTTTGTGAATCCTGAGCAGAAATCAAAGGCTTTGAATTCCATGGGCATAGGAAAAGGTGCCGCTGACCTGTGGTTTGATAAAGTAAAAGGAAGTCACAGAGTTGTATATGATGCTACCCGACCGCATGAAGTGATGCCATTTGCATGGCCCAAAATTTTCCTGCTGACCAATGCAGCTACCGGTACACCTGAATCAGATTGTGGAGTTGTGATGGTGCTTCGGCATGAAGCTATCGGGTATGCATTTAATGATAAGTTGTGGGCTAAATATGGTTTCGGCGATGTGTTCAAAGCGCATGAAATTGGTCCCGGATTCCAGGCAGCGGATGCAAAGACAGCTACAAAAACGCGCAACCCTTTCTATATGACAAAATTGGGCGATTTCGCAGTGCCAGGCTTTGGAGCCGTCCCTATTGGTATCACTGAACTCCAGGCGAGCGGAGTTATGTTTTGTGTTTGCGAGGCAGCCATGACAGTTTATTCTGCGGCGTTGGCAGGAGGAATGGGTTTGAAAGCTGAAGACGTGTTGAATGAATGGAAAGCCAATGTCATACCGGGAATTCAGATCGTACCATCAGGTGTCTGGGCATTAGGACGTGCACAGGAACATGGTTGTGCTTACATTTTTGCAGGGTAACCAATAAATAACATAGTATGAAAACTATTTTTCTCAGCGTGATCATGCTGTTCATGATACATCATTTTACATTCAGTCAATCTGTACCTTACAATGTTGTTTTTGACGTCACGAGCAAGGACACATTAGTGCATCAGATGGTCATACGATGGATAAATGAAATTACAGCATCCCGGCCTGACGCCAATATTGAAGTAGTATTTTATGCTAAATCGCTGGACATGATCACGAATGGAAAATCCGTGGTGAGTTCCGATGTGATTAAAAATGCTGCAAGAAAAAATGTGACGTTTAAAGTTTGCGAGGTGGCCTTGAAAAATAATGGAGTAGAACGAAGTCAGCTGTTGACCGGAGTGCAGACAGTTCCTGACGGTATCTATGAGATTATATCAAAGCAGCATGATGGGTGGGGATATATAAAAGCATCACGTTAAAAAAAGGCTAAAGGTTAAAGTCGGGGCAGCCAGTTTGGTTAAAAGGAAAAGGGCTAAGGTTTTAATTTCTCGAAGAATTAGTAAAAGGTATTGGGTTTTAAGCCTTTCAGAGATAATCTACTGACAATCAATTATTTCGTATTTGCCTTAAATAAGAATAGTATTTAAGGCAAATATTTTTTGATTTTGTCTTGGCCGCCGGCTTAATAAATGATGGGTTTATATTTTTTAGGCTTTTAAAATTTAACCTCAACCAATAGACTTCGGATCAAACTGGCAGCTTAGACCTTTGTGTAATAAAAAGGCTAAACGAAAAAGTCATAGCAGCAAGTTTGGTCTAACGAGGATGAAATGATTTTCTGGTAACTCACCCCCTTCCCCTCTCTTACGAAATGCTAAGACATACGAAAATGATTACCCTAAAGAGAGGTGCGATTTGATTTGTTTGTGAAATCTTACCACCCCTCTCTCCGGGAATGACATTTCTACTAACTATACTTTAACAAGAGAGGGGAAGGGGTGAGTTGAAAGAAAGCGTGATGTGTTATCCTGGCATTCTTCAGTAACACTAGCTCAGACCTTTACCCTTTGCCTTTTTAAATTTATTTTCTGACCATAGACCTTGAACTAAACCGGCAGCTCAGACCTTTACCTTGTGCCATTTTTATTATTCCCCGGTTTCTGTATGCGGTGCATCTACAGGCTTTGATTGCGGTGATCCAATCTCTCGTAAATAGATGGATAGGAAGATGATGGCAAAGACAGATAAGAATTCACTTTGCCAATTTTGAAAGGATTCAAACCAAAGCCTGCTATTGCTCAGATATTTCCACATAGTCTCCGTGTCTTTACCTTCCAACGATTGTATCTGGTTGAAATCTTTATTACTTCCATACCAGTGCAGCAGGAATGACAGAATAAAAAGTAGCAGTAATGAAAGTGAAAGTGAATGTTTGTAAATCGCCAAAATAAAACCACCTTTCTTCACGGGCCACGGAGCATTGCGATGATTCTTTGGTTTTCGATCTACTTCTTCTGTTCCTGATAGCTGCTTTGATTCGGAAGAACCCTTTTGTCGGAGGAATACGGTGAGCCAAACAAAAAGTGCCATTTGAAAAAATTCACTTTCCCAGTTTTCAAACGTAGCCTGCAGAAAGTGTCCGCTTTTGAAATATTCAAAAAGTGACACAACCGGCTGTTGATGTTCTTTTAAAAAATTACCGTATTCATGCCAACCTGTATATGCCTGTCCGCCGATTGCAATTAATGCCATCAATAGAAAAGTAAGGCTAAGACTATTGTTATAGAAAAATGAATATTTTCTTTTGCCTTGCATGATACGATCGGATTGGTATAAAGAATTTGAATGAATGAATGTAAAAAGAAAACAGATCCTTCATGACAAAGCCATAAAGAACCTGTTTAATATTGATGATATAGTTGGTCTCTTCTTTGTGGTACTAGATTTTATTTCAGGATACGCTTATTCCTGCTCTTTACTGGCCCTGACATTAATAGCTTTCACGGCTACTTCTGTCAATTTATCATCGGCTGCTTTTTCTTCACCTAATGTGGCCTGTAATAATTGTGCTGCCCTGGTCATGCCCAGTGTTTCTGCAAATTGTCTTAGCGTCCCGTAGGATGCAATCTCATAATGCTCGACTTTTTGAGCAGCTGAGATAATGCCTGCATCGCGCATCGGGCCTTTCTCACAATCTTTCATGATCTCTTCACCTTCCTTTATAAGTCCAGCCATAGCGATACATTTTTTAGCTGCAGGAGTTTTATTCACAGCCTTAAACACCTGTTCTACACGGGTAACTTGTTTTTGGGTTTCCGTTAAATGATTTTTTAAAGCCCTGATCAAATCTGCAGATGTTGCATTCCGGATCATCTTTGGAATGGCTTTCGTCAGCGCTTTTTCAGCCCAGTAGATATCCTTCAGCTCATCTTCAAATAGCTTCATCAGCTGTGAAGAATGCATACCGTTGGATGCATCGGCTTTTTTCGCGGGATTGGTTCTCTTGCTTGCAGTTTTTTTGCTTGCCGTTTTAGTAGTGGCCATTTTTTTTTGAATTTATAAGTTATAGTATGAATAGGTACGGAAATACCTGCAAGAAAATAACATCAATAAAATGTGTTTGTCTTTGCAGGTGAACGTTTGGATGGTGCAAAAATGAGTTTACTTTTCTGTTGATGTGTTACAGGATTATTTAAAGAAGTTATAGAATTAGCTGAATCCCTTTTGAAATTAAAACTTGAAAATTGGAAATTGGAAATTGATATTGGCCCTTCAGGCCCAATGTTTAATTGAGTAATAGAACATTTTACATATAATTCCCTTTTGACTACCTTAGAGGGCAATATTTGCAATGCTTAAACAATCCTGCAACCGGAATTCCAATCTTGTCCCTCAATTTTCATTGTGGCTTCTCTTATTGCTTTCTTGTATTTACAATGTTAAAGCGCAAAACCTGGTACCCAACCCGGATTTCGAAATTTATACAGTGTGTCCGTTCGTTACAGATGTCACAGGACCTATGCCCTGTCCACCCTGGTGGAGTGTTTTTTCGGCTAATTATTTTAATGCCTGTGCGCCTTTTCCTTCAGGTGTCCCTACCAATTTTATTGGCTACCAGCCTGCGCATTCTGATGCAGGTTATATAGGTGAATACACAGGTTCCAATATTGGTATAGTTAAAGAATATGTCAGAGTGGAACTGATTCAACCCCTTGTAGCAGGAACCTGCTACGAAGTAAGTTTCTATATCAACCTTGGTAATGGTACTTGTGGAATTGATCGTGTGGGGGCACTTTTTACAACCACCCCTGTAGCTAGTCCGACAGGTATGATCCCCCAAATTAACTGGATTGGAGAGTATTTAACTGACACGGTTGGTTGGATACATATATATGGCAATTTCATGGCGGCAGGAGGTGAAGCATATTTATTTCTGGGTAATTTTTATCCGGATAACCAGATCTCTTTCGATCCGGCTTGCGCTGGTCCATCGGTCTGGGCATATTACTATTTTGATGATGTCCTTGTCCAGGAAGCTGTTCCGGAAGACTTTACCCTTGATTTGGGTGGTCCGTATGTAGCATGCGATCAGGTCATACTTTCCACCGGAGTTCCGAATGCGAGCTATACCTGGAGTAATGGATCTCACAATCCTTCTATCCTGGTATCCACTTCAGGAACCTACAGTGTTACCGTCAGTTTGAATTGCGTGACGCATGAAGCATCCACGGAAGTTATTATCCTTGGATCGCCATCTGTCTCTTTAGGTCCTGATGAAATACTTTGTACAGGTGAATCAATAACCATTACCCTTGATGGATTTGCAGGTGATTATGTCTGGCAGGATGGATCAACCAGCACAACGTATACGATTTCAACTACAGGAACATACTCTGTTTCACTCGATGATGGATGTGACATCACGTGGGATAACATCCATATCGATGTATTGGATACGCCTGCCCCATTTTCATTAGGTCCTGATGCAATAGTGTGTCCCGGGGATGAACTTCTGATCACATTCGATCCCTCTCTTGGAGATTTCACCTGGCAGGATAATTCATCCAATTCATCTTATCAAATTGAAGATCCGGGTACGTATTCACTAACGATCAGCAATGAGTGTGGTGAAGCCACAGATGAAATTGAAATTACATCCTTTGATCCACCGGTATTTTCTCTTGGACCAGACTCCCTGCTCCTATGTGTAGGAGACATCATCCCTCTCGATTTTGATGCGGACCTTGGAGATTTTATCTGGCAGGATGGAAGTACAAATGCATACTATGATATTTCCCAACCAGGGCTATATAGTCTTACGGTTTCAAATCCATGTGGTGTGGAATCTGATCAGCTATATATTTCGGAGATCGATATACCGGAAGTCGATCTGAGCGGAACGGTTTTTTTATGTCCCGGTGAAGATGTGATATTGGAAGCAGGTGATAGTTATGGTGATATCAGCTGGCAGGATGGTTCTACCAATCCTCAATATGTCGTCAATTCATCAGGGATTTTTTCAGTGACCATTACGAATGAATGTGGTGAAGCTTCAGGAAGTGTAGTAGTTGATGTAGAAGAAGACATTTCACCTCCGGATCTCGGTCCGGATACAAGCATATGCCAGGGCGGAGATTTTTTATTGGAAATTTCGCCAAACGGTACGATTGAATGGAGTGATGGATCTACGGATCATCAATTTTTGATTTCTACTTCAGGTACTTATTATGTTAATGTGCACACGGATTGCGAATCCTATTCCGATACGATCCACGTGACCATCAATAATAATGGTCCTGATGTTGTTTTGCCAGCAGACTATTCAATTTGTCAAGGTCAGTCTACAGTCATTGATGCAGGGATATCGAATGTCTCTTATCTATGGAATGATGGTTCTCAATTTTCACAAATTAATGTCGCATCGCCGGGAACGTATTCGCTTACAGTTACCAGTGCCTGTGGATCTGATGTTGATTCGATCACCATTCTCAATGGTGGACTGGCACCTGTAGTTTCATTAGGTGTTGATACATCAATTTGTACAGGTGATATCATTACATTATTTCCTTCCTATGCTAATGTGAATACATGGACATGGCCAGATGGATCGGATACAACTTTTTATGCTGCTTCTGCATCACAGAAAGTATTTGTACAGGTTGCAAATGATTGTGGGGTTGCAGTGGATACGATTTCCATTGGTTTACTACCAGTTGTTCCAACACTTTTGTTAGGTCCCGATACAGCGATTTGTCCAGGAACATCATTGACACTTTCGATCCAGATTCCAAACGTTGGAATTCTCTGGTCGGATGGTTCAGGAAATACTGATTTGACTTTGTCAGACAGTGCAATTGTTTTTGCAACCATCTCTAATAGCTGTGGCACATCTACGGATTCTGTGCTGGTTGATTTACTTCCTGATATTCCATTACTTTCCCTGGGTCCGGATCAAACGATTTGTCCCGGAGAAACCATTATCATTTCTCCCGATATTCCAGATGTCACATATCTATGGCAAGATGGATCAACGGGTTCGATATATCAAACATCCCAGCAAGGATCAATTAACCTTACGATATCAAATTCTTGCGGCACTACGAGAGATACTATTGAGATTACAGAAAGTACAAATGGGCCACAACTCGATCTTGGACCTGATCTGAAGGCATGTGAAGGAGAATCAGTCACGATACCTGCAGGAATACTTGGTGTCAGCTATACATGGCAGGATGGCTCTACGAATGATCAGTTTGTAGCAGCTGTGACTGGAACATACCATCTGACTGTTCAGAATCTTTGTGGAACAGACAGTGATACAATTGATGTGGTGATCAGCGGAACATCTCCTGTAACGGATCTTGGACCGGATACTACATTGTGTGTTGGTTCAACACTTACCTTATCCACGAATGCTGATCCATTAACTACAGACCTATGGCAGGATGGATCGACATCACATGAATTTGAAGCGCTTGTTTCAGGAATTTATTCTGTCACCCAAACAAATGATTGTGGAATTGATACGGATTCGATTGAAGTTCTTATAGATGGGGTAGTGCCGGTTGTTGATCTTGGGCCAGATACGATGTTATGTGTTGGATCAACATTGGTATTGACTGCGAATGTTGATCCGTCTTCATCGGTTGCCTGGCAGGATGGATCGACAGCGCTGACTTTTGAAGTCGTTAATTCAGGAAATTATTATGTCACTCAAACTAATGATTGTGGGTTTGACAGAGATTCCATTGAAGTTGAGATCAGTGGAGTGGCACCAAATCCGGATTTAGGACGGGATACTTTGTTATGTGAAAGTTCGTCTATTGTCCTGGTATCAAATGCAGATCCGACCACTGATATATTGTGGCAGGATGGATCGATTGCTCCTACATTTTTAGTGACTGCTTCTGGTTTGTATAGTCTTACTGAGTCTAATGAATGTGGAATTCGAAAAGATAGTCTTGAAGTAAGTTATATTGAAGCTCCTGCACCTTTTGAATTGGGTGCTGATACTGTTCTCTGTCCCGGAGAATCGATTTTACTTACAGCACCTTCGACCACAGATGTCATTCGTTGGCAGGATGGGAGTACTCTAGCAACACTTCTTGCAGATAAGGCAGATACATATGCATTAGAGATTAGTAATGTCTGTGGTAAAGCACTGGACAGTCTTGCTTTAACATATGATCAACGTGTTCCTGTATATCCAGGTGATGATTCTTTTCCATGGTGCGAAGGAGACACCATTACGCTGAATGTTTCACAATCATTTCCAGTCTTGTATCATTGGAGTACCGGTGAAACGACTCCTGTGATAAAAGTTACCACACCTGGCAGGTATGCTGTAGAAATTGAAGCACCTTGTACAACAATATCGCAGCAAATAGATATCCTTGTCGATGAGGACTGTTCGCCTGAGGTTGAATTTTATGTTCCAAATATCTTTTCGCCAAATGGAGATGATAAAAATGGTTTGTTCATATTCTTTTCAAATGCGGATGTAAATTTTGTCTCGATAGAAGGAAGCATATATGACCGTTGGGGAAACCAGGTTTTTTATTCTAGTGCAATACCGTTTAGCTGGGATGGTAGATTTAAAGGAAAGGAAATTTCTTCCGGTGTATATGTTTATAATATTTTGATTAAGTATTTGCTGGATGGTAACGAGTTTACCAAACGACTTACCGGAGATGTCACAATTATAAGGTAGGAAAAAGAAAGCTGAGCGTCGGTTGACCGACGTTCTGGTGTTTTCAAAGCTGTGCTTTGTGTCATTTTTCCAAAAGTCCCCTTTAGGGGATATAGGGGCACAACGAGAATCAAAAGTCCCCTGGATGCTGAGCTGTAGCAAGAGGGTGAGAAGAGCTGGTCGAAGCATAGGGGATGTAGGGGCAAAACAGGGATTTTTACTTAGTACTGCTTCCCAATTACACATTACTTTTTCTATCTTGGACTACAATCTTTTCAAGGCATGAAGCATTTCAATGCCAACAGACCAAATCGTTTCCTTCCTATCATATTGTGTCTCACTTTATGGCTTACTTCTGATTGCACTTTTGCCCAAAACCTGGTACCCAATCCCGGATTAGAAGAATATAACGTATGTCCCTTTATTGGTGATGTTGACGGGTCAATGACCTGCGCTCCGTGGATAAGCATGTACTCGGCCAATTATTTTAATTCGTGCTTTCCTGGTCCATGGGGTACGCCGGATAATTGCAAGGGGTTTCAGTACCCTCATAGTGGAGAAGCATATATCGGTGGTTATCAAGGCAGTAATACCGGTGGTGGTAGAGAGTTTTTGCAGGTTCAACTGACCGCACCCCTGATAGGTGGACAATGTTACGAGGTAAGTTTTTTTGCCAATTTGTCAAATATTTATAATTGTGGTATTAATCATCTTGGTGCTCTCCTCACCAGTACGGCTGTGACATACGGACAGGCTATTGGTATGATTCCACAAATTGACGGAGGCGGCCAGTTTTTTTCTGATACAGTGAATTGGTTTATTATATCAGGCACTTTCGTTGCTGACGGAGGTGAACAATACCTAACCCTTGGTAACTTTTATCTAAATGCCAATACACAATTTGATCCCATGTGCGATGACCTCTTCCTTTGGGCTTATTATTATTTTGATGATGTATTGGTGCAGGAGACAGAAACATTCCCAATTGATGTTGATTTAGGAGGTCCCTACGAATCATGTGATTATTTCGTCCTTGATCCCGGTATTCCGGACGCTCATTATGTATGGAGTGATGGATCTCATAATTCTACCCTCGTTGTTACAACTTCCGGTACCTACAGCGTCATTGTATCCTTCGAAGGTTGTATGGCTGGCCAGGCATCTACTGATGTAATTATTTTAGGATCACCACCAGTATCCCTTGGAACGAATGTTACGTTATGTCCGGGGGAATCGCACACCATCAACCTTAATGAATCAGCCGGAGATTATATCTGGCAGGATGGCACAACAGAAGCAGAATACACGATTTCAAATACAGGAACTTATTCCGTCACACTTTATGATGGATGTGATTTTACAGAGGATATTATCAATGTCACAGTATTGGACCCACCCGAACCTTTTTCATTGGGAGAGGATGCGATTGTGTGTCCGGGTGAAGTACTGACCATTTCATTTGATCCTTCACTTGGAGATTTTACCTGGCAGGATAATTCATCAAATTCATTTTACAATATTGAGGATGTAGGCACTTATGCCCTCACGATCAGCAATCAATGTGGAGAAGCTTCGGATGAAATTGAAATTACTTCCGTCGATCCTCCACAATTCTCCCTGGGTCCGAATTCTCTCCTGTTGTGTGTCGGGGATACTATCGATTTAATATTCGATCAGAGCATGGGTGATTTTATATGGCAGGATGGAAGCACAGATCCATTCTATACAATCACTGAAACAGGACTTTACAGTCTTACAGTTTCAAATCCATGCGGCATAGTTGATGATCAACTTAATGTATTGCAGATTAGTGTGCCCGTTGTCAATCTCAACGGAACGATTTATCTCTGTCCGGGTGATGACCTTATGTTAGATGCCGGTGATAGCTATGGAGACATTACATGGCAGGATGGTTCGTCTGACCAGTTTTACAATGTCACCACTTCTGGTTTTTATGCAGTAACGATTACGAATGATTGTGGGACTGCTTCAGGAAGTGTGGTGGTCGATATAGAAGATGATATCGTTCAGCCGGATCTTGGCCCTGACACAAGTATATGCCAGGGCGGGGATCTCTTGCTGCAGATTGCACCAATCGGGACTATAGAATGGAGTGATGGATCTACGGATCATCAATTTTTGGTTTCTACTTCAGGTACTTATTATGTTAATGTGCACACGGATTGCGAATCCTATTCCGATACGATCCACGTGACCATCAATAATAATGGTCCTGATGTTGTTTTGCCAGCAGACTATTCAATTTGTGAAGGCCAGTCTACTGTCATTGATGCAGGGATATCGAATGTCTCTTATCTATGGAATGATGGTTCTCAATTTTCACAAATTAATGTCACATCGCCGGGAACGTATTCGCTTACAGTCACGAGTGCATGTGGAACTGATGTGGATTCGATCACCATTCTCAATGGCGGACTTGCCCCGATAGTTTCATTAGGTGCAGATACTTCCATATGTGCAGGAGATGTCATTACATTATTTCCTTCTTATGCTAATGTGAATTCATGGACATGGCCAGATGGATCGGATACAACTTTTTATGCTGCTTCTGCATCACAGGAAGTATTTGTACAGGTTGCAAATGATTGTGGGGTTGCAGTGGATACGATTTCCATTGGTTTACTACCAGTTGTGCCAACACTTTTGTTAGGTCCCGATACAGCCATTTGTCCCGGAGCATCATTGACACTTTCGATCCAGATTCCAAATGTTGGAATATTATGGTCTGATGGTACAAGTAATCCTGATCTGACATTGTCAGACAGCGCCATTGTTTTTGCCACCATCTCCAATAGTTGTGGTGCTTCAACAGATTCATTGCAGGTTGATTTGCTTCCTGATATTCCATTACTTTATCTGGGTCCGGATCAGACGATTTGTCCGGGAGAAACTATTTTCATTTCACCGGATCTTGCTAATGTCAGCTATTTGTGGCAGGATGGATCAACCGATACGACATATCAAACTTCACAGCAGGGATCGGTCAGCCTAACGATATCCAATTCTTGTGGTACTGCAAAGGATACTATTGAGATCACAGAAAGTACAAATGGGCCACAGCTCGATCTTGGACCTGATCTGAAGGCATGTGAAGGAGGATCAGTCACGATACCTGCAGGGATTCTTGGAGTCAATTATACATGGCAAGATGGTTCTACCGAAGATCAGTTTGTTGCATCAGTTTCAGGTACATATTATCTGACTGTTCAGAATCTTTGTGGAACAGACAGTGATACAATTGATGTGGTGATCAGCGGAACATCTCCTGTAACGGATCTTGGACCTGATACTACATTGTGTGTTGGATCCACATTGACCTTATCAACGAATGCTGATCCATTGACTACAGACCTATGGCAGGATGGATCGACATCACATGAATTTGAAGCGCTTGTTTCAGGAATTTATTCTGTCACCCAAACAAATGATTGTGGAATTGATACAGATTCGATTGAGGTTCTTATCGATGGGGTAGTGCCGATTGTTGATCTTGGGCCAGATACGACGTTATGTGTTGGATCAACATTGGTATTGACAGCGAATGTTGATCCGTCTTCATCGGTTGCCTGGCAGGATGGGTCGACAGCGCTGACTTTTGAAGTCGTTAATTCAGGAAATTATTATGTCACTCAAACTAATGATTGTGGGTTTGACAGAGATTCCATTGAAGTTGAGATCAGTGGAGTGGCACCAAATCCGGATTTAG